>Ga0157370_10000354_pt1 | contig 58232 bp, 54 predicted proteins | sample C35metaG_FD_113463 | JGI IMG/M metagenome (GOLD analysis project Ga0157370, IMG submission 113463) | Corn rhizosphere microbial communities from Kellogg Biological Station, Michigan, USA - C3-5 metaG | ecosystem: Host-associated > Plants > Roots > Rhizosphere > Soil | place: USA: Michigan...
GCCTCGCACCAGCGCTTCCGCAAATGACGGCTGACCAACCTCGCGACGCATCCCAGCCTCCTGCTTCCTCAACAGCAGGGAATCACATCCGGCGACTTATGCAAAGGTCCCGCGAAAGCTGGGGTCCATCTCCCATACCGACGATCCGGGCTGAACGGCAGGAGATGGATGCCAGCTTTCGCTGGCATGACGGTAAGAAAATCAGTCCCCTACCTGCGCCAGCAGCGCCTTCGCCTCCGGCCCGGTCCAATCGAGATCGCGGTCGATGCGCAGCACTTCCTTGCCGTTGGCGTCATAGAGGATCGTGGTCGGCAGCGAAGCGACCTTGGCCGGAATCATCAGCGCATTGGCGGTGTCGAGCCAGGGCTTCACATTCTTGAGCGGATGCTTCTGGAGGAAAGGCGTGACCACGCGCGCGCCCTCCAGATCCTCGTTGACCAGCACCACCTGAAGCTTGCCCGCATCGCGCGCGGCGAGCGCGTCGAGCGTGGGCAGCTCCTTGATGCAGGGCACGCACCAGGTCGCCCATAGATTGACCAGCAGCGGCTTGCCCTTGAAGTCGGACAGCTTGCCCGGCGTGCCGTCATCCTTCTTGATCTCGACCGTGGGGATCGGCTTGCCCGCCTGCGCGGTATCCGGCCCGGGGGGGGCGGGCGCTGCGGGGGCAGCGGGCGCCTGCGTGGGTTGTGACTCGGGGGCGGCTTGCTTATGGCAAGCGCCAAGAGCGGCCAATACGGTCACGGACAGCGCCAAGGTAACAGGGGCAATACGCCGCATGTCGAACTCCAATGCCATGTGGGGCGGACGTTTCGCCGACGGGCCTAGCGCGATCATGCGCGAAATCAACGCCTCTATCCCGTTCGACAAGAGACTTTGGCGCCAGGACATCGCGGCCAGCCGCGCGCACGTTGCCATGCTGGGGCAGCAGGGCATCGTCGATGCGGTCGATGTCGCGAAGATCGACCAGGGGCTCGCCCAGATCGCCGCCGAATATGAAAAAAGCGGCCCGCCCGAGGATCTGAGTCTCGAAGATATCCACATGACGGTCGAAAGCCGGCTGGCCGAGCTGATCGGCCCGGCGGCGGGCCGGCTCCACACCGCGCGATCACGCAACGACCAGGTCGCGACCGATTTCCGCCTGTGGGTGCGCGATGCGATGGATGCGGTGATTGCGGGGCTCGACGCGCTGCAGGCTGCCCTGCTGGTTCGCGCGGAGGAACATGCCGCGACGATCATGCCCGGCTTCACCCACCTCCAGGTGGCGCAACCGGTGACGCTCGGCCATCATCTGATGGCGTGGCATGCCATGATCGGACGCGACCTCAGCCGCTTCGCCGATGCGCGCGCGCGGATGAACAAGTCGCCGCTTGGCAGCGCTGCGCTCGCGGGCACGGGCTTCCCGATCGACCGGTACATGACCGCCGACGCGCTCGGCTTCGACGGGCCGACGGCCAACTCGCTCGATTCGGTCTCCGACCGCGACTTCGCGCTCGATTATCTGATGAGCGCGACGCAGTGCAGCCTGCATCTGTCGCGCATGGCCGAGGAATTCGTGATCTGGGCGAGCCAGCCTTACGGTTTCGTCTCGCTGCCCGACGCTTATTCGACCGGCTCGTCGATCATGCCGCAGAAACGCAACCCCGACGCGGCCGAGCTGGTGCGCGGCCATTCGGGGCGGATCGCGGGCTGCATGGTCGCGCTCACCATGACCATGAAGGGTCTGCCGCTCGCTTATTCGAAGGACATGCAGGACGATAAGCCGCCCGTGTTCGAGGCGCACGATTTGCTGGCTTTGTCGATCGCGGCGATGACCGGGATGGTCGAGACCACCACTTTCGTGCCCGAACGGATGCGCGCCGCGGCCGAAGCGGGCTTCTCCACCGCGACCGATTTCGCTGACTGGCTGGTGCGCGAGGGCAATATCCCGTTCCGCGAGGCGCACCATATCACCGGCCGCGCGGTCAAGCTGGCCGAGACCGAGAAGGTGGCGATGGCAGCGTTGCCGCTCGACGCGCTGCAGGCGATCGATCCGCGCATCGACGAGCGCGTCTATAATGTGCTGACGGTCGACGCCTCGGTCGCCAGCCGGACCAGCCATGGCGGCACCGCGCCCGATCAGGTGCGTGCGCGTATCGCCGAAGCCAGGAAGGGCAAATGATGCGCCGCACCCTGATCCTCGGTGTCTGCCTGGCGCTCGCCGCCTGCGGGCAGAAGCAGAATCTGAAGCCGCCGGCGGATACGCCGCTGCCGCCCAAGCCCGCGACCGCGCCGGCCGCGCCGACGTCGGAAGACCTGCTCAAGCACCAACCGCCCGAGCGCCCCGGGCGCAGCGACGAGCTCCTGACCAAGTCGGAGCCGCGCAAGGACGACGAATTCAACCAGCCGCCGAAATAAGATGGACCATTTTGCAATCAAGGACGGCGTGCTTCACGCCGAGGACGTGCCGCTGACCCGTATCGCGGCGGAGGCGGGAACGCCGATCTATGTCTATTCGGCGGCGACGATCGAACGCCATGTCCGCGTCTTTCGCGAGGCGCTGGCGGGCGTGACCGATCCGTGGATCGCGTTCGCGATCAAGGCCAATCCCAATCGCGCGATCCTCGCCACGCTCGCCAGGCTCGGCCTCGGCGCCGATGTGGTGTCGGGCGGGGAATTGCTGCGCGCTTTGGCGGCGGGCATTCCGCCGGAGAAGATCGTCTTCTCGGGCGTGGGCAAGACCGCCGAGGAAATGGCACTCGGCCTCCAGCGCGGCATCGGCCAGTTCAACCTCGAATCCTTCGAGGAAGCCGAGATGCTGTCGCAGGTGGCGTCCGGCCTTGGACTGACCGCCAAGGTCGCCTTCCGCATCAATCCGGACGTCGATGCGGGCACGCACAGCAAGATCTCGACCGGGCGCGCCGACGACAAGTTCGGCATCGCGTATGACCGCGCGCCGGCCGCTTATGCCCGCGCGGCGGATCTTCCCGGAATCGCCGCCGAATGCGTCGCGGTCCATATCGGCAGCCAGTTGACCGATCTCGCGCCGATGCGCGCGGCGTTCGAGCGTGTCGGCGCGCTGATCGCCAAGTTGCGCGCGGCGGGTCACACCATCCTGCGCGCCGACCTCGGCGGTGGACTGGGCGTGCCCTACAATCCCGCCGTCCCCGCACCGCCGCCGCCCGCCGATTATGGCGCGATGGTCGCGGACGTGACACGGGACTGGAACGTCCGCCTGATGTTCGAGCCCGGCCGCGTGATCGTCGGCAATGCGGGCGTCATGCTGACGCGTGTCATCAGGGTGAAAGAAGGCAAGACCTATCCTTTCGTGGTGGTCGATGCCGGCATGAACGATCTGTTGCGCCCCAGCCTGTACGATGCGTGGCATAATATCCGCGCGGTGGAACCCACGGGCGAGACGTTCGTCGCCAATATCGTGGGACCCATTTGCGAGACCGGCGACACCTTCGCCCGGTCGCGCGAGATGGATCGGGTGAAGGCGGGCGATCTGGTCGCCTTCATGACCGCGGGCGCTTATGGGGCTACCATGGCGAACACTTATAATTCGCGCGGGCTGGTGCCCGAAGCGATGGTTCATGGGGAGGATATGGCGATCGTGCGCGAGCGTCAGCCTGTCGAGGCGTTGATCGAAGCCGACCGGCTTCCCCCCTGGCTGTAAGGGACGAGCATGACGCACAAGCGTATACGTAAAGCGGTGTTTCCGGTTGCGGGCTTCGGCACGCGCTTCCTGCCCGCAACCAAGGCGGTGCCCAAGGAATTGCTGCCGGTGGTCGACCGGCCGCTGATCCAATATGCGATCGACGAGGCGCGCGCCGCCGGGATCGAGCAGATGATCTTCGTCACCGGCCGCGGCAAGCATGCGATCGAGGATTATTTCGACAGCGCGTTCGAGATCGAGCACGACCTCAATGCCAAGGCCAAGACCGAAATCCTGGAGGCGATGCGCCCGACCCGGCTCGATCCGGGCCAAGCGGCGTTCGTACGCCAGCAGCAGATGGCGGGCCTCGGCCATGCGGTATGGTGCGCGCGCCAGCTGATCGGCGACGAGCCGTTCGCGGTCTTGCTGCCCGACGAGCTTCTGTGGAACCCCGCCAACCCCTGCCTCAAGCAGATGTGCGCCACCTATGAAGCCGAGGGCGGCAACGTGGTCGCGGTGGTCGAGGTGCCGGAGGAGCATACCAACCGCTACGGCATCGTCGAGCCCGGCGCGTCGAAGGGCGCGGTGACCGAGGTCAAGTCGATGGTCGAAAAGCCCAAGGCCGGTGCCGCTCCCTCGCGGCTGGCGGTGGTCGGCCGCTACATCCTCCAGCCCGAGGTGCTCGACATCCTTTCCGAAGGGAAGAAAGGCGCGGGCGGCGAGATTCAGCTTACCGACGCGATGGCGCAATTGCTCGGCAAGCAGCCCTTCCACGCGCAGACCTTCGACGGCGTGCGCCACGATTGCGGCGAGAAAGCGGGCTTCATCATCGCCAATCTGGCGCTGGCGCTGGAGCGCGAGGACATCGCCGATACGATCCGCGCCTTCGCGCGGTCGATCTAAGAGGCGCTTACGCACAGCCTGCCGATCTTCGTGCGACTGCAGGGCAGGCCGGTCGTCCTGATCGGCACCGGCCCTGTCGCCGACGCGAAACGGCGCCTGCTCGAACGCGCGGGCGCCGTGATCGTCGGCGAAGATGTGCCCGGCGCCGCGCTGGCGGTGGTCGCCAATGGCGACGAGGACGCGGTCGCGCGCCTGCGCGCACGCGGGCTGCTGCTCAACGTGGTCGACCGCCCCGATCTGTGCGACTTCACCCTGCCTGCGATCGTCGACCGCGATCCGGTGCTGATCGCGGTCGGTACGGGCGGCGCCTCGGCGGGCTTGGCCGCTGCGCTCCGCCAGCGGCTCGAATCCCTGCTCCCAGCAAGCCTGGGCCGATTGGCCGAAGCCCTGTTCGCCGCGCGCGACAGTCTGCGCGCACGCTTCCCCGATACGGACGTGCGGCGCCGCGCGATCGGATCGCTGCTTACCGCGGGCGGGCCGCTCGATCCACTGGCCGAGCATGGCGATCCCGCCGCCGCGATTTCCGCCGCCGAGGCGGCGCCGGGGCGGATCGAGCGCGTCGAAATCGCGTCGGCCGATCCGGACGTGCTCACGGTGCGCGCCGCGCGCCTGCTCGGCCTTGCCGATCGGCTTTATGTCGAAGGCGCGGTGCCCGACGCCATACTTGATCGTGCGCGGGCCGACGCGCAGCGGATCGCGAGCCCACCCCCGCGCGTTCCCGCGCCCGGCCTTACCCTGCACCTGATCTGGAAGTCCGAATGAACCGCTGGGCGCTCGAACTGAAAGAGGATGGCAAGGGGCATGAGGTCGATGCGGCCGAGGCCTGCGCCGCGCGCGAATCCCCCGCCATCTTCGTCTGGGTCCATCTTGACGGACGCGAGAAGGACACGCTGCAATGGCTGCAGGATCATGGCGGCATGCCGCGCACGGTCATCTATGCGCTGACCGCGATGGAAACGCGGCCGCGCAGCGAGGCGATCGAAGGCGGCGCGCTGATCAACCTGCGCGGCCCTTCCGCGGACGATCGTGCGAACAAGAATGGCGAGGATACGCTCGTCTCGATCCGCGTCTGGGTTGAAAAAGGTCGCGCGATCTCGGTCAGCTTCCACCCGCTCCAGGGCATAGGCAAGCTGGTCGATCAGATGAAGGCCGGAGAGATCAAGGACCCGGGCGATCTCGTCTCACATCTGGCGATGGTGATCACCAAGGAGGTCGATCCGGTCATCAGCGAACTCGACGATCTGGTCGATGCGTGCGAGCTCAGGCTCGAACCCGATCATGCCTTCGAGACGCGGCGCAAGATCGCCGCCGCGCGATCGGATGCGATCGCCTATCGCCGCTTCGTCGCGCCGCAGCGCCAGGCGCTGACCCAATTGGCGGAACTCGACGCCGACTGGCTGGAGGAGGATGACCGCCTCCATCTGCGCGAGGCCGCCGACCGTTTCGCGCGCATGGCCGAGGATCTGGAGGCGGTGCGCGAACGCTCGGCGCTGATCCACGAGCAACTGACCGATCTCCGCTCCGAACTGATCGAGAAACGCGCGCTGCTGCTGTCGATCGTCGCTTTGATCTTCTTGCCATTGACCTTCGTCACCGGCCTGCTTGGCATGAACGTCGAGGGCATACCCTTCGCCAAGGAGCCGTGGGCATTCGATGCGGTCTGCGGTTTCTGCCTGGCGGTCGCGGTTGCCATCACGGCTTGGTTCGCCGCGGCGCGCTGGTTCAAATGACCGCGTAAAATCCTCCCCATGCGAGCATGGAGAGGACTTCTAAGCGATCAGCATCCCGGCCAGCGCCGCCGACATCAGATTGGCGAGGCTGCCCGCGAGCAGGGCCTTGAGCCCGAGCTTGGCGATCATCGGCCGCTGGTTGGGGGCAAGCCCACCCGTCACCGCCATCTGGATCGCGATCGAGCTGAAATTGGCGAAACCGCACAGCGCGAAGGTCACCACCGCCTGGCTATGCGCGCTCAGCGTCGAGGCGATCTTACCGAAGTGAATGTAAGCGACGAATTCGTTGAGCACGATCTTCTCGCCGAACAGGCCACCCGCTAGGCTCGCCTGCCCCGCCTGATCCCACGGCACGCTGATCAGGTACATGACCGGCGCGAAGATATAGCCCAGCACCTGCTGGAAGGTGAGGTTGGCGATGCCGAACCAGTGGCCGATCCCGGAAAGGATGCCGTTGGCGAGCGCGACCAGGCCGACGAAGGCGAACACCATCGCCCCCACCATCACCGCCAGCCGCACGCCCAATTGCGCGCCCTGGGCCGCGGCCATGATCACGTTGGCGGGCTTTTCATCCTCGTCGCCATGGCTGGTGTCGACCATCTCGTTGATCGGCAGATGCGTCTCGGACGGATCGTCGGGCATCATCATCTTGGCCATCAGGATCGCGCCGGGCGCGGACATGAAGCTGGCGGCGAGCAGATATTCGATCCTGATCCCCATCGAGGCATAGGCCGCCAGGATCGTGCCCGCCACGCCCGCCATGCCGCTCACCATCACCTGGAAAAGCTGGCTCGGCCGCAGCGCGGCAAGATAGGGGCGGATCACCAGCGGCGATTCCGACTGGCCGACGAAGATGTTGGCAGCGGCGCAGAGCGATTCAACCTTGCTGATGCCGACGACCCATTCGATCGCGCCGCCGACCCAGCGCACGATCCGCTGCATGATGCCGAGATGATAGAGGATCGAGACCAGGCTCGCGAAGAAGATGATCACGGGCAGCGCCTGCAGCGCGAAATTCTTGCCGAGATCGGATGTGGCGAAGGCGCCGAACAGGAATTTGGTCCCTTCGCCCGCATAAGAGAGCAAGGCGCTGACGCCGCCCGCCATAGTCGCGATGACGTGCTGGCCCGCGGGAACGTAGAGGACCAGGACGGCGATCCCCGCCTGCAGCGCGAACGCCGCGCCCACCACGCGCAACCGGATCCAGCTGCGGTTGGACGAAAGCGCGAACGCCACCGCCAGGATCAGCACGATCCCCGCGAGGCTCAGCAAGTGACCCGTCATGTCCTGAATTGTCCCCTCAAACCCGACCCGGACGATACACGCTCCGGCGGCGAGGCATAGGAATTTTGGAAAGAAGCCCGGCGCCGCCCGAAAGCGGCGCCGGGCGAAAGGATTAGCCGCCGTGCGCCGCGAGCGCGGCGAGCAGCAGCAGGGCGACGATGTTGGTGATCTTGATCATCGGATTCACCGCCGGGCCGGCCGTGTCCTTATAGGGATCGCCGACCGTGTCGCCGGTCACCGCGGCCTTGTGGGCTTCGCTGCCCTTGCCGCCGTGATTGCCGTCTTCGATATATTTCTTGGCATTGTCCCACGCGCCGCCGCCCGAGGTCATCGAGATGGCGACGAACAGCCCGGACACGATCACGCCCAGCAGCAAGGCGCCGAGCGACGCGAAGCCGTTGGTCTGGCCTGCGACCGCCGTGACCAGATAATAAACGACGATCGGGGCCAGCACCGGCAGCAGCGACGGAACGATCATTTCCTTGATCGCCGCCTTGGTGACGAGGTCCACCGTCCGGGCATAATTGGGACGGCTGGTGCCTTCCATGATGCCCGGATTGTTGCGGAACTGATCGCGCACGTCTTCCACGACCGCACCGGCCGCACGGCCGACCGCGGTCATGCCGAACGCGCCGAATGCGTAGGGCAACAGCGCGCCGAGCAGCAGCCCGACGATGACGTAGGGATTGCCCAGCGAGAAATCGACCGTGAGGTTCGGGAAGAACTCCTTGAGGTCGGACGTATAGGCGCCGAACAGCACGAGTGCTGCCAGCGCAGCCGAACCGATCGCATAGCCCTTGGTCACCGCCTTGGTGGTGTTGCCGACCGCGTCCAGCGCGTCCGTCTTCTCGCGCACCTCATGTTCCAGCCCCGCCATCTCGGCGATGCCGCCGGCATTGTCGGTGACCGGGCCATAAGCGTCGAGCGCCACGACCATGCCGGCCAGCGCCAGCATCGAGGTCGCGCCGAAGGCGATGCCGATAACGCCGGCGATCTGATAGGCCGCGACCACCGCGATCACGATCACGATCGTGGGCAGAGCGGTCGATTCCAGGCTGATCGCCAGGCCCTGGATGACGTTGGTGCCATGGCCGGTGACCGATGCCTTCGCGATCGACTTCACCGGGCGATAGTTGGTGCCGGTATAATATTCGGTGATCCAGACCAGCGCGCCGGTGACGGCGAGGCCGATCAGCGAGCACCAGAACAGATCCATCCCCGTCACGTCCTTGCCGCTGACCGGCATCGTGAACAGCGTGCGGTGGAGATCGCCGAGCGTATATTGGGCCGCGAGATAGATCGCCGGGATGCCCAGGATCGCCGAGGTCCAGAAGCCCTTGTACAGCGCGCCCATGATCGAGCCGCCGCCGAGACGCACCATGAAGGTGCCGATGATCGAGGTGATGATGCAGACGCCGCCGATCAGCAGCGGCAGGCTCATCAAGGGGAGCGCGTCGGCCGATCCGCGCAGGATCAAAGCGATCGACACCATCGTCACGCCGAGCGTCACGACATAGGTTTCGAACAAATCGGCCGCCATGCCCGCGCAGTCGCCGACATTGTCGCCGACATTGTCCGCGATCACGGCGGGGTTGCGGGGATCATCCTCGGGAATGCCGGCTTCGACCTTGCCGACCAGATCGGCGCCGACGTCGGCGGCCTTGGTGAAGATGCCGCCGCCGAGACGCGCGAAGATCGAGATGAGCGAGGCGCCGAAGGAGAGCGCGACCAGCGCGTTCACGACCACGCGATCGGTCGGCGCGTGACCGGCGGGGCCGATCAGGTACCAGAAGAAGATCGAGATCGCGAGCAGGCCCAGGCCCGCCACCAGCATGCCGGTGATCGCTCCAGACCGGAACGCCGTGGTGAGGCCGCCCTGCAGGCTGCCGCGCGCGGCTTCCGCGGTGCGGACATTGGCCTTGACCGAGATGTTCATGCCGATGAAGCCGGTCACGCCCGACAGCAAGGCGCCGATCAGGAAGCCTACCGCCGACACGGCGCCGAGGAAGTAGAAGACGAGCGCGACGACGATGATGCCGACGATCCCGATCGTCGTATATTGGCGGCGGAGATAGGCGCGGGCGCCTTCCTGAACCGCGCCGGCGATGTCCTGCATGCGCTGCGAGCCCGCGGGCTGTTTCAACACCTGCAAACTGGTGACGATCCCGTACAGGACCGCCAGCAGGCCACAGGCTATGGCCAGTTGAACAATCAGCATTCTCTCAAGTCCCCCTTGTATTGGACGCCGCTTTATTTGCGGCCGGGCTTGAGAGGAGGCTTAAAGAGTGTTCAGGCTCGCGGCAAGCGAGCGAATTCCCAGTTAAGAACTATGCAATTCACGCCGAAAAGTGATGCAGTCCGAGTGCTGCAAAGCCGCCACAGGCGAGACCGATTAGCAACATGGTCAGGCTGCGGAGATCATGGCGCGTCATGTTCGAATCCAAGTCTTTGCGGCAGTGCAACACTACCATGTTTGTCTTTGAGCGTGATGCCGCGCCCCGGTGCAAAACGACCGATCGGCGTGATCCTAGCCAGGTTCGGTTGCGAAAGCTTTAAGCCGCGCGGCGCCGCGAACAGCAGCTCGTAATCGTCGCCCGCGCTGATCGCCTCCATTCGATCCGCACCATCGGCGATCGGCACCGCGTCGAGATCGATCTCGACCGCGAGCTTGCTGGCGTCGGCGATGCGCTGCGCGTCGATCAGCAGGCCGTCCGATATGTCGGCCATGGCATGGACCAGAGCCGCGAGCGCCTGGCCCTCGGCGAGGCGCGGCTCGGGGCGTCGATAGGCGGCCAGCCAGGCGTCGGGCCCCTCGCGCTCGCCCTTAGCGATGGCGAGGCCGAGCCCGGCGGCACCGACCTCCCCCGTCATGTAGAGGATGTCTCCGGCGCGCGCGCTGGCGCGATGCGGCGTGCCATGCGGCGCGGCGCGGCCGATCGCGGTCAATCCGTAAGCGCGCGGCGCGCCTTCGGGCATACGGACCGTATCGCCCCCCAACAGCGGCGCGTTGAAGGCCTCGATCGCCTTCTCCAGCCCAGCGACGAAGGCCGCATCCTGCGCATCGTCCGCCGCCAATGCATAGCCGAGCAGCACGCCCATCGGCCGCGCGCCCTTTGCCGCAAGATCGGACAGGTTCACCGCGACCAGCTTCCACGCCACATCCTCGAGCGGATCGCCGGGGAGGTAGTGGATTCCTTCCACGATCATGTCGTGGGTCAGCACGATGCCGGTCTTGCCGAGTTCGAGCACGGCGGCGTCGTCCGCCAGCCCGCGCGCGGCGGGATGGCGTGCCAGCGGCTTCAGCCGTTCGATGAAATCGCGTTCGCGGGACATGGGCAGAGACCTAGCGCGGCCCGCCGGCATACAGAACCTCGTAGCGACCAGCCGAAGCTTCCGGTCGCTATATGGCTTATTTGCCGGGTTGGGTTGAATCCAGCCAGCCCGACGCGCGCAACACCGCCACGCGATTGCGCGCGACCGGCACCCGCATGCCGTTCGTCAGCGTGAGCATGATCGAGCGGCCTTGCTCTTCCCACGTGCTGACGGCGGAGCGCGCAACCCACCAGGATCGGTGCACCTGCAGCCCGCGTTCGGGCCCGAGTTCCTCCGCCACCTGCCGCAGCGGCACAAGATGGAGATAGGATCGGCCGACCGTGTGGACCCGAACATGGTGGTCCTCCATCTGCAGGCAGAGCGCGGCCTCCACCAGGTGCAAAGGCAAGGCGCCGCCACGGATCGGCAAAGACATGGACCGTCCGGAACGCGGCGGCGAGAAGCCGAGGCCGCTCGCCATCTGCGGAAGCTGCGGCCTTCCCGCTTCGAACCATAAAGCGACCGTGACCGCGGGCATCGCGATCACGACCGTCTGCACATACCATTCGATCGGTCGGATGCCCGATGCGTGGACCGGCCAGAACATGTAGCAGCCGGCCGCGGCGACGCCGGCAAGCGGAATGCTCGCCAGCAGCACCGCCACCGCACCCGTAAACCAGGGCGGGAATCCGCGACGCACGCCGATGCGCAAACCCGAAACCACCGCGGGCCACAGGATCAGCGTCCCGGCCCAGAACAGCATTGTCCAATAGAATAGCCGGGACGTGGGCTTGGCGAGGAAGCTGCCATACGGACCGACGATCCCGAACAGCAGCCCCGCCACGGTGGTGCCGCGCAAGAGCCTGGCCCAGCGCTCCGGCCGGATCAGATCGCCGAATTCAACGATCCCGTCGCCGAACCAGTCGCCCGGCTCCGCGGCTTCGAACCGATCGTTCCTGGATGACCCTTGGCCCATTCGCCCATCGACCCTTTCGCGAAGGAAGCGTGGCACAGCCTGTGCCCGATCCGCAAGCCGACTCCATGTCGAAAATGGGTGGGATCGCAACGAACCGTGCCGACGACGGCTCAGCCCGAGCCGGCGCGGAAAGCCGGACAATCTACCGAAGCGATACGTTGCTCGTGCGCACTGTTGTCGGAGCAGACCGGTCAGGCTGGATCGTTTCGTTCGATCATTTCCGAAACGAGCCGGGCTTTGCGCAACAGGGCTTCGGCGAGGCCTTTCTGCGGGACGAAGGGTATTCCGCGATCCATATCCTGTGCTGCGACAATCGATGGTACCAATATCCGGACATGTTGCGGGCCTGCGCCGCCGTTCGGCAGGCGGTGGCCGGAGCGGAGCGGGTCCTGACCTATGGATCGAGCATGGGCGGCTATGCCGCGCTGCGCCTGGGCAGAGCGGTCGGTGCGACGGCCACGTTGGCCATATCCCCCCAATATTCGATCGACCCCGCCAAGGCGCCGTGGGAATGGCGCTGGAACCAGTACAAGGATGCGCTTTGCCGCAGCGGCTGGCTGGAGGAAGTCGACGGTCCGATCGACAGCGTGATCGCACCCTATGTCGCGTTCGATCCGACCGATCTGGATCTGCAGCATGTCGAACGGGTCGAAAGGGACATCCGCATTCGCCGGCTCGCCTTGCGCCATGTGGGCCATCCGGTGACGGGCTATCTTGGCGAGATCGACCTGCTGCGGCCGTTGCTGCGCGCAATCTACGAGGGGGGCGACGCGCTGGCGGTCGCCCGCATGGCCCGAGAACGCAGGCGGACGAGTTCCTTCTATCTCGGCACGCTGGCCAGCAAGCAGCCCGCCTGCCGTCTGACCAGCGCGATCCGCCTGGCCGAACGGGCGGTCGTCCATCAGCCGCATGGGCCGATGGGATACTATAATCTGGCGAAACTGATGACGCGCGCCGGTCGCCATGAGGAGGCGGTTGCGATCCACGCGTGTGTCGCGGAGATGACGGGCCGCGCCGCGATGTACCTGCCCGATCATGCCGAGGCGCTGGCCGCGGCGGGCGACCTTGAAGGCGCGGCGGCGGTCGCTACCGAAACCGCGTCCAAATTGCCGGAGGCTGGGCACATCCATATGTGGCACGCCGAGCTGCTTTGGCGCGTCGGCGATCAGGAAGGCGCGCTCGAGGCGGCCCGTCGCGCCGTCGCGATCGATCCGAACCCGCCTTTCCGCGCCAGCCTGGCCCGATTCGAGGCCGAACTCGCGCAATCTCAAAGGAAGCGGCGTGTGCCGGCGAGGGGTTTTGCCTGGATCAGGCGGCGGAGCGCCCACCTGGCAGCCCGTATCTTCGGATGGCTGCCGGGTCAGAAATTCCGGATCACCGCCAGAAAGGCGTCGCCATAAGCATCAAGCTTGCGCGCGCCGACGCCCGTAATCTCGGACAAAGCAAGGCGATCGTGCGGTCTGGTCGCCGCCATTTCGCGAAGCGTCGCGTCGTGGAAAATGACGTAAGGTGGCACGCCCTGCTCCTTGGCGAGCGCGCGGCGCAGATCGCGCAGCGCGTCGAACAGCGGATCGGCGGGGCCGAAGTCGCGTGCGGCGCGGCGTTTCCGTTCGCGCTTGGGCGGCAATACGATCGAGACGCTTTCCTCGCCCTTGAGGATCGGCTTGGCCCCAGGGCCGAAGGAAAGGCCGCCATAATCGTCGGCGCGGAGCGCATCACGCGCGAGCAAGGCGCGCGCGACCGGCTTGATCAGGCGCAATTCCTCTTCGTTCGCGATGCCGAACACCGACAGGCGATGATGGTTGAGCGTGAAGATCTTGTCGGTTTCCTTGCCCGCCAGCACGTCGGTCAGGTGGCCGACGCCGTAGCGCATCTCGGTGCGGAACGCCGCGGACAGGAACTTGCGCGCGATCTCGGTCGCGTCGACCGCCTCCGGCGGCTGCAGGCAATTGTCGCAATTGCCGCAGGCCTGCGGCGGATGCTCGCCGAAATGGCGGAGCAGGATCGCGCGGCGGCAAGCCGTCGCCTCGACCAGCCCGGCGAGCGCATTCAGACGCTGGCGTTCGCCATTCTTGCGCGCGTCCTCGACCTCGGTTTCGATCCGGCGCCGCGCCCGCGCGAAATCCTCCGCGCCCCAGAACAGCATCGCGGTGGCGGGATCGCCGTCGCGGCCAGCACGGCCGGTCTCCTGATAATAGGCCTCGATCGATTTGGGGATGCCGGCATGTGCCACGAAGCGCACGTCGGGTTTGTCGATCCCCATGCCGAAGGCGATGGTCGCGACCATCACCATATCCTCCGACGACACGAAGGCGCGCGCGTTGGCCTGGCGCTGCTGCGGCTCCAGGCCGGCATGATAGGCCCGCGTCGGGCGGCCGGTTGCCCGTAGCGCCTCGGCCAGCCTTTCGGTTTCGGCGCGGCTTTGCGCGTAGATGATCCCCGGCCCGGGATTTTCGGCGATGAAATCCGCAAGCTGGCGCGCCAGTCCGTCGCGCGGACTGATCGCGTAGCGGATATTGGGCCGGTCGAAGCCGGCGAGGATCAGCCCGTCTTCGGCTATGCCGAGCTGGGCGAGGATATCGGCACGGGTATGCTTGTCCGCTGTTGCGGTCAAAGCGAGGCGCGGCACCTCGGCATGCGCGTCGAGCAGGCTGCGGAGCTGGCGGTAATCGGGGCGGAAATCATGCCCCCATTCGGACACGCAATGCGCCTCGTCGATCGCGATCAGCGCGAGCTCGACCCGGTCGAGCAACCGGCGGAAGCCCTCCATATTGGCGCGCTCGGGCGCCACGTAGAGCAGGTCGAGCTCGCCATCGCGCAGCCGCCGCACCGTCTCGTCGCGATCGGCATCCGCGGAGGTCAGAGCCGCGGCACGGATGCCCGCCGCCTCGGCCGCGCGCACCTGATCGTGCATCAACGCGATCAGGGGCGAGATGACGAGGCCCGTACCCGGTCGGCACAGGCTGGGGATCTGGTAGGTGAGCGATTTGCCCGCGCCGGTCGGCATCACCGCCAGCGTATGGTCGCCCACCATCACGCGATCGATCACCTCGGCCTGACGGCCGCGGAATTCGTGGAAACCGAACGTATCGTGAAGCGCGTCGAGGGGAGTCATCTTTGGCCCTTATGGGGTGTGAATTTCAGAAATCCACGCCCGTTCGCGCCAATTCTCCAGGCGCATGCGCGGATCGTTCGGCCGTTCCGCGACTTGAGACCTTCGAATGCAAAGCGGAGCGCGCGCCTTGGCCGACCTCTTCACCTTACCCCATTGCCTCGACCGCGAGGCGCTGACCGTGCGCGCGATCATCGAGACGCCGCCCGGTCGCCGCACCAAATTCGATTATGATCCCGACAGCGGCCTGTTCGCGCTGCACGGCGTGTTGCCCGCGGGCATGGCCTTCCCGCTGGCGTTCGGCTTCGTGCCCGACACGCTGGCCGACGATGGCGATCCGGTCGACATATTGGTGCTGGCGGACGAGGAATTGCCCGTCGGCTGCCTGGCGGTCGTGAAATTGCTGGGCGTGATCGAGGCGTGCCAGACTGAACGCGACGGCACGCAAAATCGCAACGACCGGTTGATCGGCCGTATCCTGAAGTCGCGCATCTATGCCGATGTCCATGATCTCGATTGCCTCGGCCGCGCCATGATCGGCGAGCTGACCAGCTTCTTCGAGACCTACAATATGCTCAAAGGGAAGCATTTCCAGGTGACCGCGATCAGCGACCCGGATCGCGCCTGCGCGCTGGTCGAGCAGGCGACGCGATATAAGCCAAGATCTGGAAACGATGCGATGAGATTTAGTGCGCTTCTTTAACGATCGGGACGCGCCATAATGATTGTCGTAGCGGCGCCGTTGGTGACGCCGTCTTTGAAAGGACCTCACCATGGCCACTCTCGCGACGTCCCCGTCGACCCTTTCCGCCAGCACCGGCCAGCCCGGCATCGTGCCGCTGGTCGGACGCATCCTGATCGCCGCGATCTTCCTGCTGAGCGGCGCTGGCAAGCTCGCCGCGCCCGCCGGGACGATCACTTATATCCAGGCGGCCGGCCTGCCGCTGCCGCCCGTCGCCTATGGGATCGCGGTGGCGACCGAATTGGGCGCGGGCCTGTTGCTTGTGCTCGGCTACCGAACCCGGATCATCGCCGCCTGGCTGGCGGTCTTCAGCCTCGCGACCGCATTCGGCTTCCACCACAATCTGGCCGACCAGAACCAGTTCATCCACTTCTTCAAGAATATCGCGATGACGGGCGGCCTGCTCCAGGTCGTCGCCTTTGGCGGAGGCCGGCTGAGTCTCGACGGACGCCGCTAGACCGGCGGTTCGACCTGCCCAGAGGGCGTTGCCGGCAATGTCGGCAGCGCCCTTTGCCTGTTGCCACGGCTTCGGCTATCGGATTGATAACGATGTCAAGGAGGACAAGAATGGCGGGGACGACACGGCGCGGATTCATGGGTGCCGGGGCAGGAATGCTGACGATGGCGGCCATGCCGGCGACCGCGAAATCGGCCGACGGGATCCGGGTGACGCAGACCGCGGGCGACAAGAGGTTCGTCGCTTTGCCCGCACTCGGCTGGCAGGCAGACGCGGGGGATAGCGCGGATGCGATCACGCTCGATCCCACCACCAGCTTCCAGGACATATTGGGCTTCGGCGCCGCTTTCACCGAGGCTTCCGCCTGGGTCATCAGCCGGATGGCGCCGGGGCCGCGCGCCGCCTTGATGCACGAGCTCTTCTCGCCCGAAGGCCTCGGCATCAACGTCACGCGCTGCTGCATCGGATCGAGCGACTATGCGACCGCGATGTTCAGCTATGACGAAGGCGCGCCCGATCCGACACTGGCCCGCTTCTCGATCGATCGCGATCGTGCTTACGTCCTGCCCGAACTGTTGACCGCGCGGCACATCAATCCCGAATTGTTCATCCTCGCCTCGCCCTGGAGTCCGCCCGGCTGGATGAAGAATGGCGGGTCGATGCTGGGCGGCAATATCAAGCCGACCAATTTCGTGGTCTATGCCGAATATCTGGTAAAATTCCTGCAGGCCTATCGCCAGGCCGGCATACCGATCGACGCGATCACCACACAGAATGAGAGCGACACCGACCAGGCCGGGCGCATGCCTGCCGCCGCCTGGCCGCAGGAATATGAGGTCGCTTTCGTCGGCAAGCATCTCGGCCCTGCGATCGAGAAAGCGGGGCTCGGCACCCGGATCTGGCTGCTCGACCATAATTACAATTTGTGGGGACGCGTCTTCAACACACTGGAGGACCCCAACGTCTTCAAATATGCGGACGGCGTCGCCTGGCATCCCTATGTCGGCGCGGCCGAGGCGATGACGCGCATCCACAACGCCTACCCGACCAAGGGCGCTTATATCACCGAGGGCGGCTTCGAGCTTTCGGCGGGCAAGGGCAAGATCGAGTTCGCGGCCACGCCGGGGCCGATGACCGAAGGGGCCGGCACCGCCGAAGCCCGGCCCAGGCGGGACGATGCCGCCGCGATCGTGCAGTCCGGCCTGGGCGCGACCCATGCGCTGCGCAATTGGGCGCGCTGCATGATCGACTGGAACGTGGTGCTCGACGAAACCGGCCATCCCAATATCGGCCCGTTCGATCTGAACGGCACGCTGACGGTGGATTCGAAATCGCATCAGGTGACCCGGCGCGGCCCCAATTACTGGGCGATCAAGCACCTCAACCATATCGCGCCGCGCGGCTCGACCGTGATCGCATCGGAGGGCGACGCAAGCGGCGTCGCGCATGTCGCCTTCCTCAATCCGGACGGGCGCAAGGGGCTTCTGCTTACCAATGCCGGCGCCGCGCGTAAGGTGCATGTCCGCAATGGCGGGCGCATGGTGGAGGTGGCACTCCCCGCAAATTCGCTCACCAATTTGAGCTGGACCTGACCGAACATGAAAAGCCGCCGGCCTTTCCAGGCCGGCGGCTCTCTTTTCCCTTTCGGGGTCGCCTATCAGCCGAAGCGGATCGCGGTCCGCTGGCGCCGACGCATCGCCGCGCCGACCAGGCCGAAGCCGCCAAGCATCAACGCCCAGCTCGCCGGCTCGGGGATGGCTTCCGCCGGTCCGCCGTGCGCGGTGATATAGCCGTTAATGAAGCCGAGATTGTAGGACGTCAGCGTGTTGCCCGCGATCTCACCCACCGACGAATTGGTGCAGAGCGAAAGATCGGTCGTTTTAACGGTGCTGCCGTTCTTGTTGTACGGATCGACGGAGTCGGCCCCGCAATAACCGTTGATGATGCCGCCGGTGATGCCGAACGACGTCACCGAAGCGATCCGGCCGCCTATGAATTCCGGCCCGCCCGAATCTCCCGGCGAGGAGTCGGCTTCGCCGACCACGCCCTGTTGCGACAGGCCGAGATTGCCGAAAACGTCATGCGCTGCCGTCCCGTCGTCGAAGTCCGACAGGACAACGCCGTGCGACACGTCGGAGAAAAGCTCGTCGCCATAGGCCTCATAGAGGTTGGTGCCGATCCGCTTCTTGAAGTCATTGGTCGTGCCCTGACCGGTGCCCGCCGGGCCGCCGATCGTGCCGGTGCCGATCTCGGTATATTGCTGCAACGGATCGCCGCCATAGAGATCGTAGGTGGCGAAGCCGGTTGCCGCCTGGCTGAGCGTGAACATGCCGATATCATGCCCGGATCCGATGTCGCCGGTATGATCGGGATTGTCGTAGAGCGGATTGAACGCCCAGTCGCTCGCGCTGAAGGTGACGGCGCCCGAATGCCGATCGCCGAAGGACGGCAGATAGAAAGTGATGCCGGTCACCGGATCGGCATTGCCAGCCTCATCATGGTCGTAGATGCAGTGGGCGGCGGTCAATACTGTCGAAGAATTGACCAGCGATCCCGTGCAGAGCGAGCCGAAGCCCGTCGTGGCGGTCGATGCGTAGGTCACGAACAGGCTGCCGACACCCGTATAGGCACCGCTGCCAAGCATGGCCGCGGCGGCGCCGGCGGCGGTGGTATAGGTCATGTTCTTCTGCGCCACGCCCGCGATCGAATAATTCGCGGCCATGGCACCAGTGGCGATGAGACTCACGCTGGCAGCCAGCATAAGACGATTGATCAAGCGCATTTGTCCCCCTTCGGGCCGGAAGGCCCCTCAATTGCGACTCGTCCACGATCCTGTCGTGGTCTATTGAAAAGTCTGTCGGGAAAATCCGAGGGTTGCAAGACAGTTAACCTGACGTTCAGGAAAATTGCCGCCGGTTTGGACTTTCTGCAAGGAGAAGGGAGAATGTCGCTGCTACTGGCCATTTTCGCCATGGCGGCCGACGGACCGCCGCCATCCCGGCTTCACCTGAAATCACAGCCGGCGGCCACGTGCCGCGACGAACGCGGCCGTTTCCGGCTGCATTGTTTTCGCAAGGGCACGGTGAAGCCGATGACGATCCGGCCGGAAAAGCGCGGACAGGCCGGATCTCCGCCTGGCCAGCCCGCGAAGAAGCCGGGCTGATCCGGGTCATCAAATCGAAATAGGAATTCCATAGACGCGATCGTACTCAACAGGGGGAGCGCGCAGGGATGTTCCGCATGATCTTCGCGATCGTCGTCGGTGTCATGGACAAGACGCAGCGGCGCGAACGGCTCCGCTGATCAGCCGGCGGCGTTTTCCCGCCCCCTGGCGCGGCAGGCATCGATCAATTCCATCGTCGCGATCGCGTCGGCACCGCCGGTGAGGGGCTCCTCTTGCCCGCGGAAGACGCGCACCGCATGGTCGAGCTGCGCGGCATAGGTCGAGGGGCCGTCCGGCTCCTCGGTGACGCTGCCCTTCGCCGTGGTCAGTACCAGATTTCCACCATAATGGGGCGAAACGAAGCGGTTCATGCGCAAGGTGCCGCCCGTGCCCTCCAGCTCGATCCAGTCGTTGCGCGGCGCCAGCATCGAGCAGCGCAGCCAGGCCGCCACATCGCCAAAGCGCAGATCAGCCTCGAGCGTCGCGTCGACGCCGTCGATCATGTCCGCGGTTGCGGACAAGACCTCGCCCTCACCCAACAAGGTGCGGAAGGCGTGGACCACATAGCAGCCCAGATCCATCATCCCGCCGCCGCCCATTTCGGGAACCCAGCGGAGCTCGCCGGGCGTCCGCTTGATCTCCGCCTCGAACTCGCCGCGTGCACGCACGACGCGGCCGATCGCACCGTCCTTGACCAGGGTTTCGGCGCGCCGGAACAGCGAATGGAAACGGTAATGATAGGCTTCGAGCGCGCGCCGTCCCGCCGCTTCCGCCGTAGCGACGATTGCGCGCGCCGCCGCTGCATCGAACGCGAACGGCTTTTCGATCAGCAGCATCTTGCCCGCCGCCGAAGCGGCGCGGCACGTATCGAGATGGACCGAAGGCGGCAGCCCGCAATAGACGAGATCGACATCATCGCGCTCGACCAGTTCCTGATAGGAGCCGACCGCTGCGGGAATATCATGCTCGGCGGCATAGGCCTGCGCCTTGGCGAGATCGCGTGCGCCGACCGCGGTGATGACAGCGTCGGGATGCGCCACCGCCGGCTCGATGATCGCACGCGGCGCGATCCTAGAGGCGCCGAGCAGGCCTATCCGCATCTTTACCATCCGCTGGCGCACTCCCGCGTTTCGAGGTTGCTCAGCCGCTACGGATGGCCTCCGGCACGGTCAATGCCGATCAAAGGTACCGAAGATGGTGCGGCCCCTCCATATCCCAGACCAAAGCGTGGGGCACGCGCGCGGCTTCGTTCCCGCGCCGGTCGAAGACGACAGGGAAAGGGTATGCCGGGGATGACGCCCTTGAGCACGCCGCGCCCGACGTTCTGCACGCACATTCCTTGTGGGATTCACCCGGGTCGTCGGGATTCGTTTTCAGGTGCGAAACAGGATTCTGAGTTGGGCCCTGACCGGCACAGAGCGAAGCGCGCCTTGTTGAAGCAGCGAGCGAACGTCATAGCTGCAGGTTGTACCAGGGAGTGGGCACGAGCATGGCGCAAATAATTGGAGCCTTACGGACATCTTGGTCCCATGAGCCGCTCGCCGCCTAGGTGATGCGCAGTCACACGACGCCTCCGTTCGGGCGCGAAACGTCAATCTTGGGACCAACCTCGCGCCCTGGCATGAGGGCGGTCAATATTCAGGGGCGGGCAACAGAATGAACACCAATTCCGGCTCCGGCCCAAAGACCGTCAACCGATTCCTTCTTCTCAGACTGGTCTACTACATATTGGCGTTCGTCGTGTCGTCGGTCCTGGCCAGGCTGGCCTCAACGCTTCTGGTCACCTTCGCCCCCCAGATTCCCCACGACTATGTCGCACTTTTTCGCAATGGCCTGCTCATCCTTCTGGCGCTCGCGTCCTATGGCCTGGTCGTCCGGCGAGTCGAGAAGCGGCCTGCGACAGAGGTGGACCCGCGCACAGCCATCCCACGGTTCGCTGGGGGCGCCCTGCTGGGGATGAGCCTGATCGCGCTCGTCTTTGCGGCGCTCTGGGCGTTCGGATTGGCCCGGTTCGGAGCGGGGTCCGGCGGCCCCGATGGCCTGCTGAGAGCCGTCGCCCTGCCCACGGTGGTGGCGCTGCTGGAGGAACTGCTCTTTCGGGTCGTGCTGTTTGGAATGCTCGAGCAGATCGCCGGTACGATGGTTGCGGTAATTGTATCGGCTGCCCTGTTCGGTCTTGCGCATGCCGCCAACCCCGGCGTGAACGCCTTCGACATCGGCGCGCTCATGGCCGGACTGGGCGTCCTTCTGGCGCTCGCCTACGCGTGGAGTCGCAATATCGGGCTTCCGGCGGGCATCCATATGGGCTGGAACTTCGCGCAGGCCTCCCTCTTCGGTGCAAAGGTTTCCGGCCTTGATCAGCCCTTCAGCCTCGTGAAGGCCGAGCTTGCAGGGCCCGACTTGCTGACCGGCGGCACCTTTGGCGTCGAGGGCTCGGTGATCGCCTTGGGCCTCTGCATCGCCGTTTCATTGGGGCTGTTCGCTTTGATCGCGCGACACCGCCGCTGGCGGTCTCTCGCATTCAGGTTGCGCGCATAAGCATTGCCCGCATCAGGCTGATTCGCACATTTTCCGTCGCTTTCCGATCTTGCTCCCGACGGGTAAGCATGGGACCAGGTACCGAGATCCAGCGGCGACCCGCAAAGGTCCGCATCTGAATTTTGGGCGAAGAGTAGGGGATTGCCGGCATGCGGAGCAAAACCTCCGCTAAGCCATTGAATCGTTGGTGACCCCTACGGGACTCGAACCCGTGTTTTCGCCGTGAGAGCCGGCTCAAAACACGCCCCCGGACGCCGGTGGACACCAATAGTTTCAACCACTTAGGATAAGGTCGTCCTTGGCGGTCCGGCCCGATCCTGCTAAATCTATTAGATGAAAAATGGATGGGCACAAAGGGTTTGAGCGCCGATGTCGCGCAACCTCGCCGACACCCGCCTCCACGAACGCGCCGCCCGCGCGCGGCTGACCCCGCGCGACAAACCCTATTGGCGGCTGCTCGCCCAGGGCGCGCACCTCGGCTATCGCCGCGGCATCCTCAAGGGCACTTGGTTCGCCCGCGTCCAGCTCGCCGAAGGCGGCTATAAGTCCGCCGCAATCGGCGAAGCCGACGACCGCCAACCCGCCGATGGGCGCGACATCCTCGACTTCAAACAAGCCAGCGAAGCCGCCCAGCGCTGGATCGAGCTCCAGCGCCGCGGCCCTTCTCCTGCCAGCAATCCCGACATCACCGTCGGTGAAGCCGCCGACGCCTATATCGCGATGCGCGACCAGCGCCGCTCGACCCAGGTCGGCCGCGCGGTCCACTCCGACGCTTATTACAATCTGAGCCGGTTCGTGCTCGGCGACACGACGCTCGCCACGACCCGGCTGGCCGATCTCACCGAAGCAGCCTTGCGCGCCTGGCAGCTGCGGATCGCGCGGCGCAAGCCCGCCAGCATCCAGCGCGTCGTCAACGACCTGAAAGCCGCGCTCAACGCCGCGTTCGAATGCCATCGCCAGCTGCTGCCCGGCGATCTCCCCGCCACCATCAAATATGGGCTCAAGGTCGAAGCGCCCGAGATGCTCCTCTCAGCCGCGCGCGAGAACCAGATCCTCTCCGACGATCAGGTCCGGCGCATCGTCGCAGCAGCGATCGCGATCGATGCGGATTTCGGGCGGCTGGTGGTGCTGCTCGCCGCGACCGGCGCGCGCTTCACCCAGGTCGCGCGCCTGCGCGTCGCCGACGTCCAGTCGGAACAATCTCGCATTATGGTGCCGCAGTCGTTCAAGGGCAAAAAGCGCGCGCTGACCTACATCCGGGTGGCGGTGGGTGCCGATACGCTGGCCGCGATCGCGCCGGCGATCGACGGCCGCCCCGCGGCGGCACCTTTGCTCGAGCATTGGCGGCATCGCCAAACCGGGCCCATGTCATGGGAGCGCGCCGAACGAGGACCTTGGGCCTCGTCATCGGAAATGGCACGCATGTGGAAACGAGCGGTGGCGGATGCCGGGCTACCTGTGACCACGATCCCCTATGCGCTGCGGCACAGCTCGATCGTGCGGGGCTTGCGTGTCGGCCTGCCGATCCGGCTGGTGGCAGCACTGCACGATACGTCAGTCGCGATGATCGAGCGGCATTATTCGCGGTGGATAACCGAAGGGCTGGATGAGATGGCGGCCAAAGCCGTCGTGCCGATGATCGGCGCTCTCGCAGCCTAGTCCGAAGGGCAGCTTTGCGGCTCAAGCCCGGATCCCACAAGCGGAGGTTTGTTCAGGCGGCAAGCTGACGTCCGGTTCCGACCCATTTGGTTGCCGTTGAAGGCTGGTCGTTTGGCAGTATTTCTTGACGAATGTCTTTGCGCATTACCACGCCAGAAAGCCCCTCCGAGGCAGGCCGCAATGCGGTGCTCGCGCTGCCCCTGACCTCGCCAACATCTTACCATCCGTGCGGGCGCGGGGTGTGCTGGTGCCGCTGATCGTGCGAGCCAATGGCAGCGCCGACACTTACGAGATCGTCGCGGGGAAGCGGCGTTATCATGCGGCGAGGTCGAACGCCCTTTTCGCCGAAGCGCTGTTGCAAATCTGGCGGTATCTCGACCGGGCGGGCCGGCCATGAACCACCTTTCCGGCGCATATTCCGCTTGGCAATCGGCGGGCGACAGGCGAGTCTCGCCCGAAATGAAGACCAGCCTCGACCATCTGCCCGCGTCAAAGCAGCGCGACCTGGAGCGCGTCGTCCAGATCATCTTCGAGGAGTTCGCCGATGCGCTCGCGGTCTCCACATCCGAGTGGAAGAAGAAGGGCCGGATCGACAAGATCATCCTCTACGGAAGCTATGCGCGCGGCGGCTGGGTTGATGAGCCACACACCGCCAAAGGCTTCCAGTCGGACTTCGATCTGCTGATTATCGTCAGCGACAAACGCCTCACCGACCGCGCCGCTTACTGGTCAAAGCTCGACGACCGGCTGATCCGCGAGTTCGCGATCACCAAGACCATCCACGTGCCAGTCAATTACATCCTCCACACATTGCAGGAGGTGAACGACGGACTGGCGCATGGCCGCTACTTCTTCATGGACGTGAAGCGTGACGGGGTCGTCCTTTATCAGGCTGACGACACCGATCTGCACGAGCCCAAGCCGAAGACGCCGGAACAAGCGCTCAAAATGGCTAGGGCGTACTTCGATGAATGGTACTCGGCCGCAATGCGCAGCCACATCAATTTCAATGAAGACCTAGAGCGCGACTGGCTGAAAGACGCCGCTTTCACGCTGCACCAGGCAACCGAAAAACTCTACCATTGCGTCCTTCTTGTCCGCACCTTCTACACGCCGCATGTTCACAATCTGGCATTCCTGCGAAGCCAGGCCGAGCTGATTGATCGGCGCCTGATCGACGCTTGGCCCCGCGAAAATCGACGTGAGCGCGCCATGTTTGAGAAGCTCAAAGAGGCTTACGTTAAGGCGCGTTACTCTTCGCACTACAAGATCAGCGCCGAGGAACTGACGTGGCTTGGTGAGCGCGTGGAGGAACTTGGCCGCGTCGTCCTGACCCTGTGTAACGAGCGCATCGCCGAGCTTGAAGAGGCGGTCTAAGCGGCCTCCCTCACGTCCCATAATTGGGGCTGATCGGCGCCGATTTCGTTCACCGTAGGTAGAACCGCGTGACCTCCGGGCGCGACGCTGACCCACTCGACCCGCCAATCCAATTCGACCTGATCTCCGTCGCTTTCGCGGCGGATTTTGGTCGTGCCGGCACCCTCGATCACCACAGCGAAGCGGCACTCTTCGAGGGCAAAGTCATAGCATCCGCGCACCAGCGTGCCGTCCGAGAAGGCGACTGCAAAGTCCTCGCAAACCGCGCGCGTCGATAGCGAAACTACGGTCTCGATGGTCGCCCGATAGCTTTAATTTGAAGCCGTCGTGGGGCTCGATCCGCACGCTCATTCTGCCACCTCCTTTGCGACTCGGGGAGCGGCGGCAATTAGAACATTTAGAGAACATTGAGAAGGCAAAGAGAGGGAGGATGTAAGGCAAGATAGAAAGCAGTGCCTCCTTGAGCACTGCAAGTCTTTGTCTGCACATCATTTTTTTAGAGGCACGATGGATGCCATGCCTCCATCACCTCTGCAAATGGCGGATTTCCGGCACTTCTTGTGGAGGCCCTTGAAGGCACGCGCGGGATCGCCCTCATTGCTCGAAACACGAGCTTGCGAGGGCCGCAGCATGGCCGAAGATGGCTTCGAACTCTGGCTTGGCCGTATCGGCAAGGACCGGCCGCTTCAGCATCGCATGCGCGCGACGATCAACCGCGCTGGCGGCCTACGCGGCCGTGGCCGTAGCCGCTTCACCGGCGCTCGGATCGGACGCGGGTCGGGCGTCGGCGCCTTGTTCGGATCGCCGTCGTTCAGCCGGAATGTTCATCGCCGAGTGGTGGTGAAGGCGCGGATTGTGAAGCTCGGGACCAAAGGCCTTTCCCGTGCCGGCGCGCACCTCCGCTATTTGCAGCGCGACGGCACCACCCGCGAGGGGGAGCGCGGCGCGCTGTATGGGCCCGAAGATGGCCAGGTGATCGACGGCAAAGCGTTCCTGGAACGCGGGGCTGAAGACCGCCATCAATTCCGCTTCATCGTCGCGCCCGAGGACGGCGCCGAATATGAGGATCTGAAACCGCTGATCCGGCGCTGGATGAAGCAGGTCGAGCATGACCTGGATACGCGCCTCGATTGGGTCGCGGTCGATCACTTCAACACCGGCCATCCCCACGCCCATGTGATCGTCCGCGGCAAGGACGATGTGGGCAAGGACCTGGTGATCGCGCGCGACTATATGACGCAGGCTCTGCGCGCGCGTGCGGCGGAGCTGGTGGACCTCGATCTCGGGCCACCTTCGCCGCAGGAAATCATGTGTGCGCAACTGCGTGAGATCGAGCAGGAGCGCTTCACGTCGATCGACCGCCGGCTGCTCCGCGCCGTCAGTGAAGACGGGCTGGTTCGGGCGGCGCATCGAGACGGTGTCGAGCAATCGCTTCGCGCCGGTCGGCTGCAGACGCTCGGGAACATGGGTCTCGCGGTCGAGGAGCACCGCGGTGCCTGGCGGCTCGGAGAGGATCTCGAGCCCACGCTGCGGCGCATGGGCGAGCGGGGTGACATCATCCGAACGATGCAGCGCGCGATGCGCGAGCATGCGCCCGAACGATCCCCGGCCGATTACCTGGTCTATGATACGGCCGAGGGCCGGGGCACCACCATCGTCGGCACGGTGATCGCACGCGGCCTCTCGGACGAACATGCCGACCAGCACTATCTGATCGTCGATGGGGTGGATGGGCATAGCCATTATGTCGATCTTGGCGTGGCTGCTGGCGAGACGGGCCGCGGCAGCGTCGTGCGGATCACGCCGGCGTCCACCGAACCACGCCAGGTCGATCGCACCGTTGCCGAAATCGCTGCTGCTAGCGGCGGCCGCTATTCCGTCGATCTGCATCTCCGCCACGATGCGCAAGCGACCGAGGCGTTCGCGCAAGCTCACGTGCGGCGGCTTGAAGCGATCCGCCACACGACCGGCAATATCGAGCGCGAGTCCGATGGCACTTGGCGCATCGCGCCGGATCATCTGGAGCGTGTGCAAGCCTATGAGCGGTTGCGCGCGCGTCAGGCGCCGGTCCAGCTCGAGACTTTGTCGACCCGGCCGCTTGATCAGCTCGTCGGCCATGATGGCTCGACATGGCTCGATCGCACGCTCGCCGAGCGCGCACCGGCAGAACTGGGACGCGGCTTTGGCGCCGAGGTGCGCAAGGTACTCGGCATGCGGCAGCAATGGCTGATCGACCAGCAGCTGGCCGAAGTCGATGGTGAGACCGTTCGGCTGCGCGCCAATGCGTTGGCGACGTTGCAGCAGCGCGAGCTTCGCCGTGTTGCTGGACAGCTAGGGGAGGAGCTCGGGCTGGAATATGCGCCGCCAATGCGTGGCGACCATGTCGAGGGAACTTATCGCCGCGCCGTCATGGTCGGGGACGCCAAATATGCCGTGATCGAGAAGTCGCGCGAATTCACATTGGTGCCGTGGCGGCCTGTGCTGGAACGCGCGATCGGTAAGCAGGTCTCCGGCATCGCGCGCGACGGGGGAATCAGCTGGTCAGTAGGCCGTGGCCGATCGGGTCCGGAGATTAGCGGGGTCTGAAAGTATCCGTAAATATCCCTTCTGACCCCATACACACCCTTCGAGGAGCTTAGTCCCAAGGGTAGAATGCGCGGCTATGAACACGCGCAAGACCCGTCATCAATTCTATCTGCCCGACGATTTGTCGGAGAAGCTGGAGGCGCTCGCAGCAAAGCCGGGTGCGTCGAAAACGACGATCCTGACCGATGCGTTGCGGGCGTGGTTGGAACGTAAGGGCGCGAACGAGTTGGACGAGCGGTTCGCGCCACGGCTCGACCGTCAGCAGCGCGCCCTACAGCGCGTCGAAACCACACTGAACATCACCGCCGAGGTGCTCGACCTGTTCATTCGGCATCAGTTGACGATCGTTGCGCATCAGCCTCCGTTTGATCAGGAGACCGGGCAGCTGGGTTTGAAGCGCTATCGCGCTTTCATGGATCAGGTGGGACGTCGGCTCGCTGCAAACCAAGGCAAGCCGCGCCTCACTGCTAACTCAATCCAGTCAGGAGAGAACCAATGAGCGCCCCAACTTCCGAGTTGCTTTCCGTTCGGATCAAAGAAGCCTGCCGGCTCACCGGCATCGGGCGGTCTAAGCTCTACGAACTCATCGCTTCGGGCGATGTCGATATCGTGAAGGTCGGAGCAATAACCCTTGTTCCTATATCGAGTCTGAAGAGACTACTTCAGCGTCACACTTGATGACCTTGTTGTCCTGGTGCGCGGCCTGCGCGGGAGATTTAGAAGACGTCGGCGGGGCTTCGCGAGACAGGCTCGCGATCAAATTGGATCAAGTCTGGGGCGCCGCCGTGCATCGGAATCGCGGACGGGTTGGAAACGCCTACCCCAATGGGCAGCGACCTACACAGCTCGTACATACCTGTCGGGGCGAGATAATCCTTTGTCGGGCCTACCGAACACAATATGCTATTCCACGCTAATAGCGCCTGGGGGCAGTGCGCAGGTGGGGCGTTGTGCTTGAAACGATCAAAGTTGCCGGAGAGGCGACCTACGCTGCGGAAGGCCAGACCTTAGCGGACCTCCGGAACGTGAACTACCTGTTCGGGACCAACGGCTCAGGCAAGACCACTATATCTCGCGTCATAGCAGATCCAGCTGCACACCCCACCAGTAACGTGGTGTGGACGCATGGAATATAGGATGCCGGTCACCTGCATCACGAACGCTACCGCGCGAGGAGGCCGCGACATGCGACCGGCGCGGGATCGATTTCAAACGTGCACCGCTCCGCTCCAAGGCGCGCTATGGGACCACATCATGATCGATAGGTCTCAACTTTTCGAAGGCGCGAAGAACCTGCTGGGGCGGTCGCCGTGGCCGTAATTGCATTGTCCGCAGGTTCTCTTTTCTGGTGACCCGAGATCAACCGCCTGCGAACGACAAAAACTAGGCCGCAAGGGCGAACAGAGGCGCGCCTGATAGCCTGTGTACCAAACGTCGGGATTGCTTCGCGGCGGAGACGACGATCGAACTAGTGATGCGGCCGGCTTAGTATGCAGGTTCTATTCAATTACGCGGGAAGCGTTGAATGCCCGCCTCGGACGCGAAGTTGAGCAAACCGACGATTCGGTCCTTATCGACCAGCGAAGGAATCTTGCGACCTCGTCCTTGCCGTTCCCATGCGGGAGGAGCAAATCCATCTACGCGACGCCTGCTTGGCAAGCGCTCGTCGACCGAAGCTCCCAATCAGGTCCGATCGCGTCATGAAAAAGGGCCGCAGGCTTTCGCCAGCGGCCCTCAATTCTGTGCTGCCAATCAGCCGAATGCAACCGTGGTCGCAGCCCGACGACGGCGAGCGGCGGCACCTACTGCGCCGAAGCCAAGAACCAGCATCGCCCATGTCGAGGCTTCCGGAACGGACCCAGCGGCGAATGTCAGATTTCCGCTGTAGCCGTTGATGCCCTCCACGCTCCCAATTATCTCGAGCGTGTTCTGGATGTTCGCCTGGATCGGCAAAGGATCGTCAATCGACAAGGAATATCCATGGGAGCCGATCGTCACCTGGCTGAAATAGGATTGGCCGTTGAATAGGATGTCTGTGAGCGTGAACTTGTTCGAGTTCACCGTGAAGCTGGTCGAAAAGTTGCCACTGCCCAAGCCGTCCTGCGGAATCGTGAAGACGAACGAATCGTCAACCGCCTGAGTCCCCGTATGCGCGCCGTAATCGGCGCTATACCGAGCCGTGATGACCGGCGAGAAAGGTGTAGAGCCATTCGTCAAATCGAAAACGTAGGCAGCGTCGGCCGGGGCGCCGCTCGTGGCTCCGCCGACGTGGATTACCGTTGCCCCTGCCGCCGTGCCCATTGCGAGCGCTGCAACAAGGCCGACGGGCAAAATCGCGTTAAGCACACTCATTACAATTCCCCTTTGTCGATACCCCAAGATAGCCAGGGGGGGCTCATACCAACCGCTAATACGCGCATCGACGAATATGTTTCCAATCGATTAGAGAAGGGAATGACGAAAAGCTGATAGGCTCGAAAATCTGAAGCTATGCCGCGTGGCTGCTCGTATCGTGGTGCTAGTCTGTCGGTGCTCGTTCGCTGGGTCGGCCCGATCGGCAGGGTGGGCGTTCTCGCCTGGATGGTGGGAATTGTTCGGCGCGGAATTTATTGGAACGGCGATAATCGTGATGCCGCGGCTGCGTGACCGAAGGCCCGGATCTAGTCTCCGGATGTACAACCAGTTTGGAATCAGCCACCGGGGCCGCCATTTTTTCAGCTAAGTGAGGATCAATCCATCCTCAAGTACTGGTAGGAGGCGAACCGATGGCCGAACTCAAACTCCCCCGATTAACGGATCTCACGCCTGTCAAGATGACGATTTCCGCTCTTCCCCGCGTTGATCAGCATCTTTACGACTATGCGGCGCCTTATGCCAGAGCCTACGGTGCGACCGAACCGGTCATTGAGCAAATCCCCGCCATGCTGGCCGCGGTCCTCAACGGTGATCGGGAATTTGCGAAACTGCAGCGCGCGCTTGCCACGACGCAGCACTGAGATGACCGAAACCCTGCTCTCGACCGAGGAGGCGGCTGCCTTCCTCAAGGTGCATCCGAACACGATCCGCAGCTGGGCCAAGTCCGGCCGTATTCCGGGCTCCAAGATCGGACGCGACTGGCGCTTCATCGAGGCCGACCTTTTGGCCGCTGCCCGCCAGGCATATTTTGGGACGGCGCGAATGCAGCCGAGTGCCTTTGCAAAGGAGGCTTTATGGCACTCTGGAAACGTGCAGGAATTTACTACGTCAAGCTCACAGCGCCAGACGGAACGCTCCTTAGACGCACTACTGGAACGACCGACCGGACGAAGGCCGAAGAATATCACGACAAGCTGAAGGCCGAGCTGTGGGATCTTGCCAGACTGAAGCGGAAGCCCCGGCGCAGTTGGGATGAGGCGGCGCTTCGGTGGCTTGAGGAGGCGACCCACAAGAAGTCATACCAGGACGATGTGAGCCGGATCCGATGGTTCACCAAGCACCTCAGAGGCAGGATGCTCGATCAGGTGAGCCGGGACATGATCGATCGGATCATCTCGCGCCAACTCGCCCGTCGTAGCGAACGCACCAAGGACCTCTATGTCGCGTTGATCCGTGCCATGTTCCGCAAGGCGATGCGCGAATGGGAATGGCTTGAGACTATCCCGTCGTTCAGGACCTATGCTCGGAAGGTTGCGCCGCGGGTGCGGTGGCTGACGCATGAGGAGGCGGAACGCCTCTTAAAGGAGCTGCCGGAGCACCAGCAGGACTTGATGCTGTTCGCGCTGGCGACCGGCATGCGCCAGGGCAACATCAAAAGGCTGACCTGGGGGCAGGTCGATCTCCGCCGCCGCATCGTCACGATCGAGCATGGCGAGACCAAGAATGGCGATGCGTTGGGCGTACCTCTCAATGACCTAGGTGTTCAGGTTCTCAGGCGGCGGCAGCAGGTGGGGGCGCAAAGCGAGTATGTGTTCACCTTCAAGGGCCAGCCCTTGATCCAGGTGAACACAAAGACATGGCGGCAGGCGCTCAACCGGGCCGGGATCGCCAACTTTCGTTGGCATGATCTCAGGCATACCTGGGCGAGCTGGCTCCGGCAGAACGACGTGCCGACGTGGGTGCTGCAGGAGCTGGGTGGCTGGAAATCGGAGTCGATGGTGCGACGGTACGCGCACATGTCGGTCACGCATTTGCAGCCTTATACCGACAAGCTGACTTTTAAGGCCACACCGGAATGAGGTGGAAGGCCTCCCAAATCCGGGATTTCCAGAAGGTCACAAAGTGGTCACAATTAGCCGCGCGGGATGTCGCGTCCGGTGAGGACGAGGCATCGAACAGCTTCCCCATGCGTGAAATGCCGCCGCATCGGGGGATGCGGCGGCTAGCACTCACCCAAGTGGGGCTTAGGCGACGCTAAGACGGCTACGCCGGCGACGCATCGCGCCGCCAACAAGGCCAAAACCTCCCATCATCAAAGCCCAGCTTGCTGGCTCGGGAGCGGGTGAGGTGGCATCTTGAGTAGAGTAGAGCACTGCCGCTGAACTGCTCGGCAGGTGAATGGAGAAGGTGTCGAGCAGGGCGCCCGCGTCGAACTTGTAGAAGGTGGTCTGACCGCCGCCTCTTCCGCCGCCGACGTGAATGCCGACGATAGTCGTGCCATGAAGCAAGGTGCTAAAGTCGATGGTCGTAGCACCGTTTAGCGGGCTCAGTTTTTCGAAATTGTCGAAGTGAGTGCCGTCCCAGGTGAAGCCCAGCGCAGCGAGAGCTGCCTGCTGGGTCGTCACGTCCGGACCGCTGCTATCCAGGACATTTCCGGTATAGCCACCGGAACATGCGATGGCGGTCGGCGTGATGTCCGTTAGGCTGCAAGCCGTGGCGAATGCCGGCGCGCTCGCGGTGCAAGCGACCAACGCTGCACAAGCGAGAAACACTTTGTGTTGCATGACTGATTACCCCCAAACGATTCGGATCCCACAATCCGATCCATCTCCTTATCCGGTTTCTGACCGCAGCGGATTCAGAATTTTGAATCCAAAGCGGCGATCAGAAAGGTTGCCAATAATTAACCTGGGTCAGCCAAAAGGAGCTTGCTCGCGAGGGAAGCACGCAGCGCTGATGTCATCCCCCACAGGCCGACGATCGTTGGAAATGTCAGCGCAAAGGCCGCCAGAAACCTACGTGGTCGGCGAATTGGCCAAAATTGTGCGGAGGTTCTTGCGTTCAGGCTCCCCGTCGGGGTTGAAATCGGGCGATCGGCAGGCCAAAGCCCGTACCGCCTTCGGCGCGGCGGGTGGTAAAGAACGACTCGAACGGGCGATCGCGATCGGCGGGAGCGATACGATGAGCCGGCCAGTCGCCCGCCTCAGTCGTGGTTTCGAGGTCGTCGAACTGCAGCTCACGAATGCAAGTAGGGGTGTTCGCCGCGCAATAGTTCCTCCGCAGCCCGTATCGCGCGCAGTTCCTCACCCGTCGCGATCGGGGAAATGCTCCAATTGCAGTGGATATGGGTGGCGAGCGGCAGTTGCGTGACCGGACCGATCAATTCCAGCCAGCGCACCTCATCGCCGCCAAGGGCGTCGGTCAGCATCTCTGCGAGAAGGTCGGCTATCCTGGCAGTTGTAAGGTCGCTCACCACCGCTTCCTCCTATTTGTGGGATACCCGTCACCGAGATGGTCACGATGGAAATGAAGTCGCCCCGATCGTCACGCACCTCGACCTTCAATTTCCGATGCTCGGAAAGAAGGTAGGGCCGATCGGCAATCCATGCACCGGCAAAGGCGACCGCCTGAAGCCGCGCGGTGTCCGAGTCCTGCAACTCGGTGCCCTCGTCATCGTCCAGCCTGGCGGCCCCGCAAATGTTGAAAAAATAGCGTGGCATTCCGGGGATGATCGCACGGCAACGGCCCCTAGGGGCGCAACTTCAATTAAGGGTTGGCAAGAATCAACATGATCCCCTTGCCCTTTGATGCAAGCCGTGGCGACCGTAGCCGACAGCATTGGGACTTGCCATGATACCACCCGGTTGCCCCCTTGATGGGGCCGGCTACTTAACGTTCGCCTCAGTGCCATGAGGTCACGGAATCGGACGCCCCATCTATGGCCGGGGGCAAGGCGGTTTGTGGAGATGACGGCCACCGGGAGCGAACCCCACGCAGCTCAACCAATGGCCGTCACCTATATAACGACCAGATAAGCGCAGCTTTAGTTTTGCAGCGCGGTACTCTGCATGCAGCCTGCGCCGGAAGTCGTTGAACCAGACCTTCGTGACCGAAGCAACCTTACGTGCGTTTCGTCGGCCCTAACCAAGCACAAGTGCCGGGAGCCGCTCTACCCGCGCGTGTGCTCGGCCCCTGTCGCACGAATGCAAAGCGCCGCCGGGCTTGAATGGGGGGCGCCCCCACTTCCTTGAGGGAAGACGCAGGCGAAGGTGATTGCCCGACCTGCGAGAGATATCGTCACGGTTTTCGAGGCCAATCTCGTGGCTTATCGCTTCTTGCCAGCTGAAAGCTGCCGGTCGCTTTCCTCGATCACCTCATCCGCGTGTTCCACGATGGACATCGTATCGAAACCCAAGTGCGCGGCTATGCCCTGAACGTCGGCAAGGATCGTGTGGAGGCGGGACACGGAGCGAATATAGCTGCCACGGCGCTCGGCGAAATGGCCGGCTCAAATAATCGGTCCAGGCGGCTCGGGAGAGGCGACGATCGACGGTGGAATAGGGCTTACGCCGCCGATCGTCCGCCGCACTTTATTTCGCTGGCGTTTCGAAAGTGTGAATGAGGGTGGCGCAACGAGTTGGAATACATCCGCATGACAATTAGGCGCGCGAATGGCAGCTATCCGTGTGCGCTACCTTGCTTGCGCAGGCTGCGCCTGTCGGGTGTCCCGCTCCCGCTCCGCTAACTGTATCGCCAGGTCAACGTGAATAGCCGTTGTGGCCGCGACGCCGGCCTTGTCGCACTTGACGAGCAAGCGCCGTAGCTCCGCAATCACTTCGTTGAGTGCCCTAGCGCGCGCATCGCTCATCTGCCCTACCCCTCGCTAACTGCCGGTCCGTAAACCGCTCGATCGCAGAGATTGATGGCCGGCGCTTCCATTGCGATTGAGCGCCGAAACATTAACCACCCACGATCATGGAGCGGGTCGACGATCGTCGGCGGGCATTTCAAGGTCCCTGCGCCGGCGGTCGTCACCACAGCAGCATAGCCTGCTCACTTAATTCCACGGCACATAACACATGACCACTACGAAGCCTGTCAAAACAGTGACCGCGCTTCCGATGAGCGCCCGTTGTCAAAAGCCGAAACCATAACCCCCCAAAGCTGACATTGTCTAAGGGGTTCAACACCATGCGCAACTGGCATCAAAGGCCCCGGATCTTGCGTCCGGGCCGTTGCGCTAAGCCGCGTCTTCCTTGTCGTTTGCGGCTCCGTAACTCTGGAGCGCTCTGGTGTATTGCACGGCGAACGCGCGATAGATCGCGATGAGTTGCGGGTCTTGCGAAGCGGCAGCCCGCGCTATGGACTCGCGCCTGCGCTGCTCGAAATATTCCATATCGTCTTTGGTCACGGAAGGCCTCCGGCTTTAAGCGGCAGCTTTCCTGTCGCTGACATTCGGCGCCGCGCTTATCGAAAGCGTCCATCCCCGCCCATAGCCCACCTTGTCCTGGCAACGCTTAACCCGGATCAAGCGCACCCCGTTATGCGCAAACCTGGCTGAACCTTTGGGCATAGCCCCCGTTCTCGCCAAACGATTCCCTGGGAGCGGCTGTGGAAAGAAGGTTCTGATCGCGCAGATGCAGGAGCGGGTAGCACAGTGCCGCCCTTTGGCAATTAGCGTGATGGACGAGAAAGCGGCGGCTGTCCTGCGCCAGATGGCGGACGAAATTGAGGCCACTATCGCCCGGCTTAAAGCGGAACCAGTCGGCGATTAAGTATCGGGATCCGCCATCCCTCATTGCGTAGGCTTTATGTAATAACGCCAATGCAAAACGCCGCGGCGAGCCCAGACGGCTACGCAAGCTTCTTTGGCGGAAGACTTAGGCGTCAGACCGGCACACGGCCCCCCATGCGGTTGACCCCCGCCGCAGCGGGATCATACATGCAGCATGACGGAAACCAGTCAATTTGATGCTGTTTTGCATGGGGCCATTCTGGTCCGAATTCGCACGGAGCTAGGAGCTACGCAGGGCGCGCTGGCAATGGAAGCCGGTATCGACCAGAGCCGCATTTCGCGTACCGAAAAAGGCGAAATCAGGTCCCGGGCGGAAATAAACAAGATACTCGACGCGTTGGCCGCTTTGGGTTCGCCGCATGCGCGTGCTTACCAGGAATTCTGTCGTCGAGAGTGGAAATATGTGCCGCAGCCGCGTTTCTTCAACCCGCAGCGCTCCCGCCTAGAAATTGCCGATGAAGCCCTCGGTAACATTGACGCGTTTCTGGCCGATGAAAGTCGACCGTGGCCGTTGCGTCGGCACGTCGAGCGGCACCGGGACACGCTGCTTAACGGCGCGATCTATCTTCAGAAAATGAACCACAACATCGCCTTCATCGGCCCGATGGGCGTCGGCAAATCCACCGTCTTGAGTTCCGTTTTTGACCTGCTTGTACCGCCGGCCCACGCGTCCAATCCGATCGACCGCCCGGTATTGGAAACGGGCGCTGGCGGGACCACGATTTGCGAGGTTCATATCAGGCGTGGGCCCGAGTTCGGCATCAGCCTTCTGCCGATGCCGGAGACAGAATTGCGGGCGTTGGTATCGGATTTCTGTGCAGCCCGGTGGGCAGCCCTGAAAGGGGTGGAAGAATCTGCCGACGTTGCCGGAGTGAGCCGGGAGCGCGATCGTGCGATTCGTAATATGTCGGGGCTGACCCGCAAGCGATCGACCGAGAACGGGAAGATCGTCTATTCCGATCCGGTTGCCGACCTTGTCGCTGGCTGTGCCAGCGAAGACGAATTTCGCACCCGGATGTTGGAACTGATGAAGCTGCGCGAAAGGACGCAGCGTGAACTGTGGTACGACAGCACCATGCGCCAGCATCCGATGGAATGGGCGGCGAAAACGTTCCGTGAGACTAACAACGGCCGCCTTGCCGACGTGTCGCTGCCGGCAAGCGTTGATCTCGTCATCCCCGAGTTCGGCCGCGCCTTCGGCGACCTGGAAATCGACGTGATCGATACCAAGGGCGTTGACGATCTGCCCGTGCGCCAAGACCTCGATCTGCGGATGAACGATCCGCGCACTGCCGTCGTATTCTGCACGCGCTTCGATGACGCGCCGGGTGAGACGGCCCACGCGTTAATGCAGCACATGCACCAGACCTACTCCGCGCCGGTTAGCACGGGGAAGGTGTCGATCCTGGTATTGCCACGCACCGAAGAAGCGCGGGCGATGAAGGATGATGCCGGCGACGTCGCGGTGGATGACGCCGAGGCTTATGCCTTTAAGCAGATGCACGTCGAAAACGTACTTGCGACTGAGGACCTGGCGGGCGTCCCGATCGCATTTTTCAATGTTCAATCGGACGATCCCGCTCCCGTGCGCGAGGCCCTGTTTCACCAGCTTAGCGACATGCGGACGACCGTCGAAACCCGTTTATTCGACCTCTGTGCGGCTGCGGACGAAGTGATGAAAAATCACGACGTGCAGGCGCTCACGGCAGCGCTCGAGAAAGTCGCTGAAACGCTCAGCGTCTTTCTTGGCGCCGACGCGGCGCTCCCGGCGCGCGCGCGGCCTGCGTATAAAGAAGCCCTGAGCACGATCGCCGGGGTCCGATACGCCGCGACGCTATGGGCCGCCATGCGACGGAACGGAGAATATTCCGGTCTGAATGTCGCCTTTCACATCGGTATCGGCGCCGCCAAGGACGCTCGGCAGCGGAGCGAGCGGTGGTTCGTCTCGCTAAGGGACCATCTCGCCGCTTTGAAAGGCGACGACCGGCTGGGTCTGGCATCAAAAACGATTGACGAGATGGGCAAGAGCGCGGCCGCCACACGCACAGCGTTTTTGGAGGCGGCGCAGACGGCCGGAATGGAAGTCTATCGTGAAGCGCTGGCGCGGGCCCCGATATGGAGCCAATGCGCGCGTCAATGGAATACCGGCGCTGGTTTCAAGGCGCGTGTCGTCGCCGACCTGGAGGAATGGCTCGAACAGCGGACGGACCTGACAGACAAGCTGGAGGAGATCACTGCCTCTTTATGGGAGCAACTGGTCATCGCACCGCTGCGGCGCCTCGTGGTTGAGAACGCGCCGGAGATTGGCAGCGTGGGCCACATAATCCCGTCATCGATCAAGGTGGGTTGAAATTGGGGCTGCGATCAGCCGGGAAATGCGTCAAGCAAGATGAGGGAGCGCCCAAAGTCGGGCTCAAGGTCCTTCAGCCCGCTTGGACCAGAAGCCGCAGAGAAATGCGGGAATTACGCGCTGGCTGTGGCGGGGATGGAGGCGTGACCTGGCCAATGCCCCCACAAAAAGGCGACATCCAGACGCCAATAGGGCGCGTTCGCTAAGCCGGCGCCTTTAACTTACCTTACGCTGCCAATGCCCGTCATTCCTCCATGAACCATCGAGGTGTAGGTTCGAACAAATGGCTGCGAACAAAAGCCGGGCATTATGGTTGTGTTTTCTGCGAAGAAGCGCTCAAGCGCCACTCATCATTCACGGAGAATTTCGCGATGTCGGAAGAGAATAATGCAGCTTCGGTAGAGTTGGCCACGGAACTCACGATTGCGTGGCTCGGCAACCCGAATGTGCGCGCAACGGCCGACGAAGTGCCGGCCTTTTTGCGGAAGATGCACGCCACGATCGAGGGACTGTCGGGCACAAATTCGAATGCGGCAGGCGATGCATCCGGGATCTCAGGGGGGCGCGAGTTTACGCCTGCCGTGACCGTCCGCAAGTCGCTGGCATCACGCGACCACATCATCTCGATGATCGACGGCAAGCCCTATAAGACGCTGCGGCGCCACCTTTCGACGCATGGCCTGACCCCTGACGACTATCGCGCGCGCTACGGTCTCAAGCCCGATTATCCAATGGTCGCCCCGAGCTATTCCGAGCATCGCCGCGCTGTCGCCAAGCAACTCGGTCTCGGCCAAAACGGTCGGGGCCGCGCCAAAACCACACCCGTCAAGTCCGAAGCCGCAGCGCCACGAGGGCGTCGCAAAGCCGCTCCGAAAGCCTAGACCGGTCTTCAAACCAGCGCCGTTCGACCGCGGGATCGGACGGTGCGCGTCACTCTTAAGTGGCCTTCTAGAGCTCGGCGATGCGTTCGGTACTGAGCGTGATGGAGTTACGCCCAAGTTCCTCGAAACAGGCCGCGCTCGCGCCGGTTTCCGCACGACCGATCAGGCGTCGGTCGATCAGTTCGGCCTGGCTGCGGAGGAAGGCCAGATCGCGGATGCGCGGCGTATAAAACGTGCGCGCCAATTGCACGCAGTGGTCGAGCCGCTTGGCCGCCTGGCCGCGCGCGGCCGAAGACGATCGCGCTGGAGAGGCGAGATCTCCACAGGCCGGATCGCCGATCCGGCCCCGCTTTACCTCATCGTCACCGCGCGAGCGGATGAGATCCGTTAGGGCTCGGTGAAGCGTAAGTGGAGGGCACGCCCCGCCGAAGCCGTGAAACGCCGAGAAAGCGGCTCTATCTGACCTAGAGGGCGCTTTGGCCGCTGCGTTTGCAACCGCATAATCGGCGGTATTTTCAGCGTTAATTGCCATCGCTTCCCAGACTTCGGCGGACCGTTCGTGCATCGCTTTTCGGTTCGACAAAGCGGTCTTGTCTGCGAGCAGGCGTTCCTTGGCGGCATTTTGGCGGAAAGTATCTGACATGCTCATATCGCCTATTTGATCCGAGCGCGCTCCGGGACAAGGGTCGTGCGCTCAATGCGGGTCTGGTCCGGTCTTCATGAGCCAGCACCCCGTCGTTGGAGGATCTGTCGCCCTATCGTTGGTGCCTCGGACCGCGAGCCATTCGCGCGCATGCTCCCTCCGGCGCAAATGCCCGGCGCGATCGCTTCGATGGTAGCGCATTTAACGATCTTTTAACGCGCGCGACGCCGCGGATTGACGTGGGGTTGACGCCCTGGGCCGAAGGGAGGGACACCGCCGCAACCGATGCGGGATCGGGCCGGGAGGTCCGGGTGAAAGGGCTCCTTTGGGAGCGCTGCTCGGACTTTCTGCCGTAGCTCCAGCGCGATCGCCCTGCCTCTCCGGCAGGTGTCGTTTTGGGGGTCTCGATGCGCCGGTACGTGAACTCAGTCCGACAGTTCATCTTTGGCCAAGGGGATTTACCATGCATACGACTCGATCAATATTTGCAGCGTTGACGTTGGCTCTTTGCGGAACGGCAGCTTCAGCGGGGCCCGTCCTGGTCGGCACGGTTACAGACAGTTACGTTTACCCAACGTCTTCCGACGTTTTGGCATCCTCGACGATCGCGGTCGGAACCCCTACTGTTTGTCCTGGAGCTGACCCAATTTGCTCGCCGTTTGCCGAGCCGGCCACGCTCTCGGCGTCTGGACTGACCCTTTCGGTCAGCGAAGACGCGGGGTCGAGCTACACGTCTTCATCTTTCAACGGAATCCAGTTTTCAAATCTGGTTTTCAGTGATGGGTCGCACCTTACCGGCTTCACGTTGGACACCGATCTTGCCGGCCTGACCGCGAGCGACATCAGCTTTACCGGCAATTCGATCGAATATAATGCCGCAGGTCTGAACTTTTCTGAGGCGCCCTACCACGTTACGATCGGGCTTATTACCTCCTCAGCGAGCGTGCCGGAGCCGGCGTCCTGGGCACTGATGCTGGGCGGCTTCAGCGCGATCGGCAGTGCTATGCGTAGTCGCCGTAAGCCCGTTGTGAGCTTCGGCTAAGTTTCCGTCGCTAGCAGAACAAGAGCGCCGCCGGTCATATGGCCGGCGGCGCGCCCATCTCCTGCGTCAAGTCTCTCCCAGATTTGTGCCGGTTCGGCTTGAAGAAACGCCTCACCTCCTTGTCTGTCAGCCTGTAACATTTCCGGCATGCGGATATTGACGACGACAGCCAAGCCGCTTCGGCATCCCGAGGGCCTGCGCTCGGGACCATAAGAGCGGCCGCGAGCGCTACCGCCTTAGCAAAGCATGGCGCATCGCTAATAATAGGCTGACGCCCGGCATTGCGAGAATGCGGGCGCCGGTCTGCAGATCTAGTAGCTGTTAATGATCCAGCCGATCGCAGCAAGCATACTGATGCCAGACGTGATCGCGATCGCCATCAGTCGCTTTTCAAATCGGGTCACGAGAACCCCGTTACCCTAAACCGTTTAAGGCATGATTGATGGGCGGGAACCTTCGTCCGATGGCCGGAAGAGGCGCTTAGCCTTCCTTACACCCTGGTGATTCCAGCGCGCCGGACGAAGTGTTGCCAACCCATTTCGACAAGACGGGTCCGCATGGCGCTCATCGATTGCCGTCCATTCGCGATTAAAAGCAGTTTGTAGAAGCCGCGGCTTCGAATGATCGAGAGTTCGGCGGATTCGCCGGAGGTTTGGGTGGCCACCAGCCGCAATGCCCGGCGGGCGTTAATGGCTGATCGGAATGCGCCGACCTGGATTGCAGCTAAAGCCTGGATACGGGCGGTTTTCGTCCGATGGGTCAGCGGCGCTGGCTGAATTGTCAGCGGCGCACGGGACGCGATCGCAACCCGTACTTCGGAGGGCGCGCCCCGCGAAGCTTGTTCCGCCGGTGGAGGTAAGGGAGATGAAACATCCACCGGCGGAGCCGTGTCATCCATCATGGCAAGCTTGGCTTTGGCCTCAGGTGAGCCGAGCGCCGCGGCCTTCTTCATGAGCGAGGTGGCCAGAACCAGGTCCTGCTCCGCTCCATCGCCTGTATAGTAGATCGCCGCGAGCAGAGCGGTGGCTCGTGCGTGATTATGGGATGCCGCGAGCGTCAGCCATTGGACCGCATCCCGCGATTGGCGCATGTGCAATAGAAGTTCACCCAGTGCCGCTGCCGATGGCACGTCCCCCTGGCGCGCCGCACGCAGATACCAATCGCGTGCCTGAAGATCGTCAGGATCGACCGCGCGGCCCAGCCGATAGGCTTCGCCAAGGATGAATTGCGCTTGGGGATCGCCAGCATTGGCGGCTTCGAATGCCGATGCAACTGCCTGGCGATATGCACCCTTGTCCCAGAGCGCTTGCGCTTCGGGAACGGCGGCAGGTGCCGCTGTGGCCATCAGCCAAATGAGCAGAAGCGTGGCTAGCCTGATCATCCAGTACAAATACCGGGGGGAAGGTTAATAGATCGTCAACCGTAACGATCGCGGTAGCCCAGATCTCTAGTGCGCGGTCTCGCTGTGCGGCCTTCTGCGTAAACGGAGCGCGCTACCTGTTAGGCCAAAGCCGCCGAGCATCAGCGCCCAACTGGCAGGTTCGGGCACGGTGCCGTAATAATAAGTGATGGTACCGTAGAGGTCAGAGCCCGATCCAAAATCGTCGCCGAAACCAAAATCGGGAACGATATAGCTTCCGCTGTCGATAATCAGCGTACCAGGGCCCTGAAACTGGTCCGGCGACGCAAAGAGTGTTCCCGACGCTGACCCGAAAATCTCACATTCCGAATAGGTGCAGGGGGCCGATCCAGAAAAGGATTTGAACGAGGAGGCACCGTTGACCGGAGAGTGATCATCCTCGTTATACATGTAGAAGCCAATGCTGCCCGAATAGGCCTGGGTGTAAGGCGTATCGTCGCCGAAATAGTCGTCGAAATAGGATCCAACGTCGCCGTGCCACGTGATCTTAACGGCGCGAAGAATATCCGGCCCGTCGTAGAGGCTAATCTCTTGCGGCCCGGTGCTGCCATGGCTCTGATAGGTCACGTAGAAGCTTTGGCTAGAGCTCATCAACTGAGCCGAGGCGGGCGCGCACGCTAGCGCCACGAAACCAACGAAAACGCGACCGAGTTTCATGGATTCCCCCAATCAGAATCAGCAAGACGTTGATCGGGTGAAGATTGCTCCAAAAATCCTCAGTGAACAACAAGATATTCCCGAGGTATCGCTTGTAGCACGAGTCCGTCACGTTCCGGAGAATCAATCGGCTTGTCCTTGCGATGTGGGCGCGCGGATAGTCCCACAATCCGTAATTTGGTGCGAAAGGGGTCGAAAAGTAGCGAATAAGCTGCGCCGCCGGGAGCGGCCCGGCGGCGCGAAGCCGCTTGGAGGCTGCGGCTAGCTAAAGGTTATGACCGACCGAGCACGTCGACGCAACGCCGCTCGGACGAGGCCCGGATACCGTGAAAAAGCCCCGCCGAACCGCGAGGTTCGGCGGGGCTTTTTCTCAACCCTGGAAAAATCAGGCGAAGCGGACCGCCAACCGGCGCCGGCTGCGCATCGCGCCGCCGACCATGCCGAAGCCGCCCAGCATCAACGCCCATGACGCAGGTTCCGGAACACTCGGTGTCCCGAAATAGACCTTGTCGATCACAAAGTCCTTGGCGGGAATCCCGAAGCTGTTGAAGTTGAAATCGAACGACACCAAGCCGTTGCCGATCCCAAAGCCGGTGGCCTGGTAATGGAGCCAGGTGCCCGGGGTGAGATCGCTCGCCGCGAACGTCGCGAAATTATCTCCGCCAACGACAGCGGAAAAGGTTGCGTCGTTCGCATTGCGCGAACCATTGAACGGCACATAGACGTCGAAGCCGAACTCGTATTCCACGCCGTTGGCGATGCTGACCAGTTGCGACAAAGTCTGCGGATGCGCTTCGTCTGCGACGAAATAGACGCCGTGGGTTCCAGCTGCATCCGGAGACTGCGAAACCGCATCGTCGACCGGAATCGGTTCGCCGAACGCGCCAGTCGGATAGCTGTTCGTGTTGTTGTAGCTGATCACAACCGGCGGAAAGCCGTCATCGCTTGTGCCGCCCAGCGTCCAACCGTTGAAGCCATCTTCAAAGCTGCCGTTGATGAGTTGATTGCCCGCAAAGGCAGGTGCGCTGAGCGCTGAAAGTGCGATCGCACCAAGAATTAGATGCCGCATTGAAACCCCCAAATTTACGAATCGGACTTCCCGATTCTGAATGAAACCTTACAGGCCGATGGCAAAACGATGATTCAATTTCTTTAAGAGCGGTCGATTTCGTAAATTGGCGCCCAACGTGGGAGAGATCTCTGAAACTGAATGGTTAACATGTGTGGGGGTAGGCATCGTTCTTCGATCATCTGCCGTGGCGTTGACCGCTACAACTTTGCGGAACACTACGTAGATCGGGTGCTTGAGACGTTCACCTGCGCCCACCAGGGGCCAACCCGATGTCAGAAATCTGGCGGAGCCTTGATCAACTGGGCTTATCGATGGCGATAGGACGATCAAAACGATCGGCAATGACCGCCATGCGAATCCACGTTGAATACGGCAATACATCCTCTATTCCATGGCCCTGTCTAAAAGGGGGTGAGTCATGGACGATTATGCTAACACACTAGCAAACTTGGGTACCAACGATTGGGTGACTTTAGCTGCGGCCGGTTGCTTCATTCTCGGCATATTGATGATTTCGGTGGCCGGTGGACTTAAGCGCGCCTTCCTGCTGGTTTTCGGGGCAATTCTTTCGCTCGCCGGCGCCGCGACGCTCGTGGCTGCGAGTATTGTCGGCTGAGCGAAGATGCGGCGAATTTCCGAAGCTGATCATTCGCCGCAGACCGTTTCGTACCGGGTTCGCAACAAGTTAGGAAATTGTCAGCAAATTGCAAATATAGGCGGACGATCTGCGGGCGATCCTAAGGAAGAGCCGTGAGAATATTGCTTGTTGACGATGACCCCACCGCAGCCGCCGTGTTACGCGCAGCTCTGGTCGGAGAGGGGCATCAGGTCGATGTCGCGGGATCGGCGCTCGAGGCGCAAGAGTTGGCCGATGGACTGTCTTATTCTGTTGTGATTCTTGATCTGAGCTTGCCGGATCAATCGGGCCTGTCGATGCTGCGGGACCTCCGCCAGCGGCAGGATGTGCCGGTCATTATCGTATCCGGAGTCGTAGAGCTGGATGCCAAGCTCAACTCGCTCTCTGCCGGCGCGGATGATTATGTGACCAAACCTTTTCATTTGCGCGAGGTCATCGCTCGCATCGAGGCTGTGGTGAGACGCGCCGACCGGGGTGACACCGAGCTCCTCAGCGCCGGCTCGCTAACGCTCGACGTTAAGCGCGGTACCCTCCGAATATGCGATGTTCCGATCCACATTACGCCCACGGAATTCGCAATCCTGGAGCAATTGCTTCGCTGCAAGGGGCGGCTCGTCATCAAGGAAAATTTGGCGGGCAATATTCATGGCAGTGCCGATGAGCGCAGCCTCAGGCTTCTGTCCGTCTTCATCAGTCAGTTGCGACGCAAATTGGCTTCGGCTGGAGAGGACCCGATCCAGACGGTTTGGGGTCAAGGCTATATTGTTCGCGCGACAAGCGGCGATCGTTTGAAAGCGGCCGCCTGAGTTCGAGGTTTTCGGAGGCAGGAGGTGGAACCAGCCGCGGCCTCGAGTTGTTGATGGATTCGGTTGGATTATATTCAACCGCCAAGGCCCTTGAGAACCCCGTCGCGCTCCACTGCGGCGGGGTTCTATCATTTGCCGTGTGGCACCTCATCTTTGGCAAGTACTAGATCGAGCGCTGGCCGAGGATCAGCGGTGGCGGCGCCCGCAGTCTGGCGCTCTTCCAGCCGATGCGGAGCGTCCGCCCAGGTCGTTGGTCTTCTCATCGCCAACAGGATACGATTTGGGCGTAAGCGGTAGCTGAGGCGCCCTTGCAAATGACAGGCGGTTCTTCCCGGAACCATGTCTAAGAGGCTTAGGATGGCCCCCGCAAATCCTCCGATGCGCAGCGGGCCCAGTTCATCAGATCGGTCAGTGCGAGTGACAGCGGGCGAGCGTGGCCGATTATGGCGTGGGTGATTGGTGAGCGCCCTCAATTCCGGCTCACCGGCGAATTCGATCTATTGGAGTTCGGCCGGCGTCAGCCGATAAATGTCCTTTTGCCCGGTCGCCGAGAAGCAGAACCGATAAAGCAAGCGGGCATGCTCAAACGTTGCCGCCGGATCTCGAAAACTCGTCTCGAACTTTTGGTGTCGAGAGCTTGGCCAACAGGCGCTTCGGGGACCTCTTAGCGCGCTTGTCCGCACCTGCTATCGTCGCGTCGACTCTTGGGGGAGCATATGGAAAAAGAGCCGCAACTTTTCTCGATGGCATGGCGCATCCCGCATTTCGGGCAGACTGGGCTGCCCTTCGGCGTCGGCGCACATCGGAGCAGTGACCGTTTTAATACTCGAAACTTAGGGACGGCCTGCCAATCGGATCAGGGCCAGAGGGGCGGTATAGAGGCCGAAGTTACTCAAGCCTCGGGTAAGTTCGTTGGATAAACCCTGGATTGTCCTGGTGGTGGTGATTGCCGCAGCGAGCGCGCTCGGCATACCTGGGCTCCTATTGCTGGCACTGCGGCATCACGAGCGCATCGCGCTTGACCATTACGGCAAATATCGCGGTTCCGGGCCTGCCAAGAGCTTCGTATGTCCAACGTGCCTGAGCCGTAGCTACGCGCCCACCCACATTGCACGGCGCTGGTGCGTGCGATGCCAGAAAGAGTTTCCGCTGGTACGATCCGCCGCGCCTGGCCAACCATCGGTGCTTCCTTCGTGGTTCACCGAGGATCTGAAGCCCACTGAATAGAAGCTCTTGCCTTCTGGCGTCGCCGAGCGAGAGCTGGCCAACGCGGTCTGCGGTCGCGACCGTCGATCGATCACGGGCTCCATGTCTTAATGCGGACCTGCGGTTCGGACGCCTCTGGAAAGCTTCTTTCGCACTTCGCGCACCAGCGCCGTGCGATATGCGACGGTGCATAAGAGCGCGTGAGACAGGAGGGGCAAACAAAGCTTTTGGCAGGCCCGGAACCGCGAAATTTGCCGTAGTTATCGAGTGCGGCCTGACTTTCGTGCCGTAAGATTGCGATCGACACGAACGGCGCGATCAATATGGTCGCAAGACCGAGCGCGACGAGGATCGGTACTAGGAATCCATCGAAGACCATGGGCGGTCTTGTTCTAGGCGTTTCGGTCCATTTTGAAAAGCGAGCATGAGGCGTTTTCGGCTCGAAGCACTTGGATATGATAGGAGATGCCAACTAATTATTTGGAACGACTTGCCATTTTTAGGAGTGGTGCCGGGCCCGTCATCGCTTGGCTGCCCTGCAGGCCGTGAAATTGATGGCAACCCCGGTTTCAGCCGGCTGCCAGGCTCAGCGTGCGATTGCGGCGCGTGCGCAGCGCGCTGCCCGCTATGCCAAACCCGCCCACCATCAGCGCCCAGGATGCGGGTTCCGGTACGGGAGCGGAGAGCCTCGCGAGGCCAATTCGGTCCGTCGAGATCGCAATCGAATCGAACTCGAACGCAATCCCCTTCGAACCGAAAACGATCCCGCCGACAGCTACGCTATCATCGAAACCGAACGTCAGCCTGCCATCGCGTCCGCCCGCAGCGACCATTTGCGTTCCGTCAAGCGTGAGCAGAGGGCGGCTATAGTCGACATCGCCGTTACTCGTGAGGCCGAGAATCTCGACGAAGTTGTAGGAATCAAGCGAGCCGACATGAACGCTGACACTCGCCAGATGGGAGGTCGCGCTGCTGAACTGGCGCAGATCGAACGCCATGCTGCCATGGGCTCCGACCGCGGCAAATTGACTGTCGCCACCGAGAGGTGCGAGCGCCTTGCCGACATGGCGGCCGGTATAGAAGCCATAATTGGATGAGTGCGCGGCGTCGAAGGTCAAGCGGTCATTGCCGTCGAATGTCGTCACCATCTGCTCGTTGGGCCGCAATCCCGGATCTCCCGCCAAGCCATGCGCGGTCATCCTCGCCCCAGAGAGGCGGTAGGCAATGGACTGCGCATGCCCGGCACACGACCCGGCGACCATGATGGCCGCAACAGCTAAGCAGCACATGATGCGCATAATATCCCCCAACGCACGCTACCGTCTTACCTGGGGCTGCTTACAGCAACACGCCTCCCCCACAAAGTAAATTGATGCTTAGCATCTGTGGTTTCCAATTAAGATTAATGACTGATCTTGGATCTGTCTTGGAAGCCTGCGGCTACAATGCTCTCAATGAGGCAATATATTGGTGGAAATCGAGTATCGCCACCACATTCCGTCGGAGGCGCGAATGCTAGCGCACCGCGAGCACCGCCCGCCTGAATGCTTCAAATTGGAGGATGCATTTGACATTTTTTTGCGTAAATATGGTTGGGTGAGCCGGGGAAGAGCCACAAACACCGTTCCCGCCCACCATTTGAATATGGTGGTGGGATCCAATGTCCGTCGCCTGCGCACGCAGGCGGCGTTCACTCGCGAGGAACTTGCCTCCCGCGCACAGGTCGACTGGACTTATCTTGGCGCAATAGAACGCGGACAACGCAATCCTTCTGTTGCAATTCTAGCCAGATTGGCCGCGGCGCTTGACGTCAAGCCATCCGACTTCTTCGTTTTAGATTCGAGCCTCGAATTTCGAGTCGGTTGAAATCTTCGCCGTTTCGCCAGGAACGCCTCTCCCTCCGCAGCGGTCCCAAACCGGCAATTTGTTGGCCGTCCGCAGGGCGCCTCGTCCGTGATTACGACCCGACATAAGGTTACGGATAATTAACTCCGTTCCGATGACATCGTCCGATAGGTACGGGATTGGGTCGGGCGGCGAACCCCAATAGCTGCCCGACCCGCTCGGTGGAGCGTATTCACGAAGTCAGCGTCCAGCCTCGATATACCGAAAGATGTGAAGGTGGCGGCGAGGAAGACGCTGGCCATGTGGTTGGTGGCGGACGCTTCCTGAGAAGGTCGGATCACAGGATCGCCGCGTAACGGCGCAGATTCCGCGACGTATGCAGGCGCGGCGTTGGTGCCTTGCCCGCCATGGTTTTCGAGGACCGCAAAGCTGGCGTTGAAGCCGTCGAGCAGCTGCCGGATCTCCGTGATATCGCCGCGCTGCCGCAGGCCGGGACGCTGCGAATCGGCAGGCCGAGCAGCATCGGCCGCGGCATGGATCCTGGTGCTTTGCCCGCCGCCATGTCGGGCGAGCACACCAGCTTCAGCCTCCTTTGCGCGAGCGCTAGCTGACTGTTTGGATGATGGCCGAAGCCCACCAGCGCCTGATTCCAGCCGAGCGTGTCAGCCGTTGCATTGAGATGCCGCTTTCACGCGCCGCCAAGGCGGCCGCCTCAGTGCGATCACTGCCCCGAATAAGGGGCGGAGAGGATTCGCCAAAACGGGCTCATGCCCAGCATCTCCAGATCCGGTCGACGTTCAATCTATATCGAGCTTTTTTGTCCGCATCCGCGCTTCCCAAGCTGACGCTCGGAATGAAGCCGTTGGCGCAGTGACGGTAACGAGCACGTCGCCAGGTTCGACCAGCAGCCCTATTTGAACGCATCCGGCCCGATGCGGGCAAGTTCACCGGCGACATATTCGGGAATGGGATAGCCGCCTGTCTGCGCGAACCCGAGTCACTCGACAGTGTTCACCAACCGTAGAGGCCGCGATCCGACACGACCTTTCGGCAAAAAAAAGGCCGCCGGTTCTCACCGACGGCCTTCATTCTCATTTCCTGAAGCTCAGGCGAAGGCAACCTTCGGAGACTTGCGATTGCGGAGCCCGGCACCGATGACGCCGAAGCCCAGAACCGCCATCGCCCAGGTGGAGGCTTCCGGCACAGCCGCGAACGTCAGGTTCCCGCTGTAGCCGTTAATGCCCTTCACGGTCCCGACGATCTCGAGAGTGTTCTGGATATTCGCCGTGATCGGCAGAGGATTGTCGATCGACAAAGACCAACCGTGCGTTCCCACCGTCACCTGGCTGAAATAGGACGTGCCATTGAACAGGATGTCGGTCAGCTTGAACTCATTCGACGTGGCCGAGAAGCTCGTCGAGAAGTTGCCGCTGCCAACGCCGTTCTGCGGAATCGTGAAAACGAACGAATCGTCGACCGCCTGCGTCCCGGTATGAGCGCCAAAATCGGCACTATATCGGGCCGTAATAACCGGCGAGAACGGCGTCGAACCATTCGTCAGATCAAATACATAGGTGGCGTCAGCCGGCGCGCCGGTCGTGGCTCCGCCGACGTGGATCACCGTTGCACCTGCCGACGAAGCCACCGCGAGCGCGGCCGCAATCCCGGCAGGCAAAATCGCCTTGAAAACACTCATTACAATTCTCCCCATTGGATACCCCAAATCACCGGGGGGACCCCCAAACGAATCGCCTGCTAGTCCGAGGTACTGGATATCTTTCCGAGAAGTTAACGGCAACCTCTTTTTGAGGCGTAACGAGCCTCGCTGGTGGCCGAAAAGGGAGGGTGGCCCAAAACATAAAGTCTTTGTAACTACTTCTGCCGACGCTCGACCGCAGCTCAAGAATATATTTTTGATAGTTAACCCGCTCCAGGGAGGCCGCGAAAAATATCGTGCCGCGAATCATTAACGATAATCGAGCTTTGCGACCCAGCGAGTCGGGGGCGTAAGAGACGCACGCTTCATTGCCCGCGCGGATTTCGCCGCCAACGCCGACTGCCGGGCGATTATAGGGTGCTTGGTCCGGGATACGCTTGCGGCCTGGCGCAATTCCACCGAAATGCGCCGGTCCCACAGCCGCCCTTCGTCTCCCAGCTGGTGCTACCGTGCATGGGGGCGGCCACTCTCTTGAGCCGCGACCCGTGCCGCGCCGCTACGGCACCGACCGGCTCGGGTGCAACGTCAGGGGCTGGCGACGCATCGCCACCTGCCACGACAAAGCTTGCTGGCAACTACAGGGCCGGCGTTTTCCTTGCCCCAGCCATCACTTTCCGGTAATTGAGTCTGGGGCTTACCCTTCGATTTGGCGCGCGTCGCTGTACCTTATCGATCAAAGCCGCGGCCGCCAGCGACAATTGCGCCGACACGGCAACCGGGGACCTGCTGGCGGCCAGGCCGGTCAATTCCTGCTCGTTATCGGGCAACTCGATCAATTCGGATTCCGCGGCGACCAGGCGCCGGTAGATCCCGTCTTCCTCGGTGGGCGAAAAAAAGAAGGGATAGAGCGAGCGGGCGCTGCTCTGATGCGTGCCCCCACATTGCACAATCTGCTCTCGGATTTCAGAGACCTTCAGCCACATGAGTTGCGCAGGCGCGGCAACGCTCTCATTCTGTTTCAGCGAACCCAGCTTCTGAAAGCCGAGCATCGACTCGTAAAACCGCACATGCCTGGGATTGACTTCGATGAAGAGGTCGGTCCCGCCATGAGCCCGCGAGCCATAAACGAATACGATATGAAACAGCGCCGCCATCAATTCTTTCGACTGAACTTTTGGGCTGAACGCAAATTTGGTCAGTTCGCACACCCTGGTATCCGGCATGCACCGGAACGCGTCGACCTCCGCAGAAAAGACTTTGTCGATTGCGAGGCCGGATGAGGAGTCGACCGCGAGGGTGATCGTTCCGACAATCTCTTCGTCGACCTCGGCCGTGAATGTCATGTGGTGCGCGTCGGCGGGGATGTGATGGCGATCGCCATAGCCTCGCCAGGCGTAGCGATCGTTCACCAATTCGCACGCGGCGTCGATCTTCTTGCGAGTCTCGACGAGCCTGATGACTACGTTGCGTGGTTCCCCACCAATTGTCATGCGCCGAAGGCGAATGGACTTGCTTGTTCCGAGCGACGAGTCGGCCCTCTTGCGCGCAAAATGCGCATGCAGTTGGTCTTTGAAATTCCACTGGTACGACATGCAACCCCCGGCCAAAAGCACCTCCGGCTAAGCAACTTTAGCTCAGCGAGCCTTTCAACAAAGTTATCGCGATGAAATCGCCCCCTCGAATAACCCTCAAACGCCAATCATGCCACAGCCGTAACATTTGATGGAAAATCATAAAGGAATGGGAACTTCTCATGGTTAACGGCGTTAGTCTACATGGCCGGGGGTTTGTTCGCGACTAGCCGTTGCGTCTGTAAGATGAAGCTTGCGGCTACGTGCTTGCTCGCTCCCCCCGCGGCGCTCGGCCGAGGATCGGACTGTCGCGTTCGTCTGGGTTGGCCGGCGAATCGTTTGGCGGTCGCTGTCAGAGAGGGAAATTGGGAACTAGCTCGCTCTCGCGCGGGTCATTTCGCATTGGCAGGACGCAGCTGCTCGAAGGAGGTGCCAAGCGTCTCTAGCAGTTTAACGGCGGCGTCCAGGCCCGGACGCTGCGCCATCTGCTGTTGTATTCGCATCGCTGCCGCCTTGTAGGCGGGCTCTTTGAGCGCCTGCATTATCACCTCGGACAGGGTGTGCGCGGTAAGTCGTTCTACCCTTATGACGGGCAAGCCCTTGGGGCTCACTCCCCAGACCTGAGATGGAAGGCTCGCGCACACGCCGTCGATCAGGCACATTCGCGTATTCATTGGCGCATCCGACATGAGCGGCAACAAGACGAGCGGAATGCCGTGGGACAATGACTCGACCACGGAGCTATACCCCGCATGATTCACACAGAGATCCACATGCGGGAGCAACCGGCGAATATCGTCCTGACTGATGAAATCCATAATACGGATGTTCTTGGGCTGTGGCCCAAAGCGCGCAGCATCGCCTTTGCCGCCCAGGGTCATGACCAGATTAACCGGCTCGTCGCGCAGGCCGGCCAATATCTTCTCAAAAATGTCAGGATATTCGGCGCTTAAAACGGTGCCGAGACTGACGAATATGGTGGGCTGTCGGGGCATTTGCTCCATCCAGCTTAAGCTTGCCTCCTGCGCCTCAACCCGATTGGCGCCTCCGATAAAATGTGTTGTCGCAGCTGGCAGCGCATCTTCCGGATGTGCGCGGAGCGAGCGGGCGAACAATTTCTGTAGCAGTAGTGCGCGCAGACCCCACAATCTTTGGCGCAAGGGCACATCGATGCTGAGCACCTTGGCCCTGACGAGATGCGTCAAGGCTCGGTCGAGCAGCGCGCGCTCAAACCGCCATGACGGAGGGGCGAAGCAAAGGTCGAGGTAGCGGCGAAAAGCATCCAGCTTCGGGTCCGAAGGGAGGTCGAAGTCCTCTCGTATTCTGGCGATTGGACGTCCGACCGCGTGCTTGAGTATCCAGCGGTTCCAGGGAATCGTGTAATTGGCGGTCGCATAGGGAAGGCCGGATTTCTCGGCCGCGAGCAACCCGCCATATTCGAACGAGCCGGCGATCACGACATCCGGACGCCACGCCGGAATGATCCGCATCAGATCCGGGATCATGCGGCGCGGTGAGCGATCGAGAAACAGATTTTTCATGATCCATTCGCCCCGCTCCAGCTTCGCGCGGCTGCGAAGCTCGGGGACAGTTTCGATCAGGCGTCGTTCGTCCCAGTCGATTCCGCCCGCTATGAACTCGAAACCGGCCCGTGTGACCGCGTCCGCAAAGGACGGCGAGGTTACGAAGGCGACATCGTGCCCCGAATCGGTCAGCGCGCGCGCAAGGGGCACCAGCGGATTGAAGTGGCCGAGGCCCGGGATGGATGTGAAGAGAAAGCGCATTGTTCGTTCATCCCCCTTGGCTCCGCAACACCCCGTACTCTCCTAAGCTGCCATAGCATCAAGCAGTTTAAACGAGTTGATCATCAAAGCGCCCGTAAATCACGGCGCACGGCCGACGACGCCAAGGTTTTCGGTCCGGCCGCCCGCACTGGGGCTGCCTATAGGCCGCACGAGCAGCGGCGGGTAAAAGGCGGCAGCCGCTGACGTAAAGGGGAGAGAACAAGGTGAGACACATTTACGTGTCACCTCATGCCGACGACGTCGCCTTATCCTGTGGCGGTCGGATATTGACCAACCCCGACCGTCGTAGCGACACCTTGGTGCTCACGACCTTCACCTCGAAGGATGCTTCGAGGCGGGCGCCAACGAGAGCGCAGACCCATTTCGTTGATGCGATCCGTACCGATCGCGAAGAGGAAGACGAGGCGGCCTGGAATTCTGTGGATGTTCCGTGGCGCGCGCTGGGCCTGCCGGAGGCCCTGCTCCGGGGCAGCTTCCCTTTTTCCATATCGAGAAGTGCACGGGACCGCCAGGTTATGGCCGATTTGTACGAGATGATGGTCTCGTACAAGCGCACCTACACCGAGGCGCAATTTTATTTCCCCTCCGGGATCGGCGGGCACCTCGATCATTTATTATGTCGCGACGTCGCCCTTGAACTTTTGCGGAACGACGCCTCCGCCAAGGTCCTCTTTTATGAAGATGCACCTTATTCCTGGCTGCGGTTCTTCAAAAAGGCACATTACCGCGAGCTGGGCCTGCGGGCCGGAACACACGTTTCTGCCGACCATCCAGGCAGGCATGGGATCGACCTCTGGCAATATCTCTTGCGGAAGGACGTCCCTTTTCCGCGGGGGAAAAAGCTGTTCTTGGCGGTTCACCTGGGGTTTTTGGCACGGGCTGGGCGCGATTGGGGCGGCGTTCTGAAGGCGTTTCGGCCCAATATTGCGACGACCGTCATCGATTCCGAGATACTGGCCCGGAAACGGGAGCTGGTCTATCATTACAGATCGCAACTGCCGATGCTGTTTGGCGATGCGCCGGATGAGCTGCTTGATAAATATCTAGGCTGTTTCGGGACAGAAACGATAATCGAGCTAGTGAAAGGATCCACGTAGGCTCGAGGCGCCGCTGCGCTCGGTCGAGGCCTCGGAGACCCGAACACGCCCCACCGGCTCGGCTCCTGCGGTGAGAGCGATGGTGAGCCGTCGTCTATGCCTTGACGGCGCCCGATATTGTCGGTTCCGACAAGCGGAAGCCAACCTTGCCCGGGCGCGATCGTGCTAGCCGCGGATGCGGTCCGAGCCGGCATCGCCCATTCTTCATCTTAGCAAGGCGCCGCTTAGGGAATTGTAACTTCTTGCACAGCTCAAGAATTTCGCTTGCCTATTTAGATTCCCTAATATGGTTAACTATGCTTTCCGGTATGCACGGGGAAGAGGTACCGGCACCCCATCCCACGATTCGGCCCGGTATGCTCGCGCCCCATCATTCCCCCCAAGGTGATGGGGCGCACCCTATTCTGGACAAGCGTCGGCGTCTTTCCCGGATTTCGGCGGCATGCTTTCCTTAAGCGCTACCTCAAGCATTGCGCTCCAAACCGCACGCGGTGAGCCGCCCGCGCTCAAAGCCTCCCGTCCCGCTTGTTCCATCGCCGGCGTCGCATCTTCCATCATGATTAGAATTTCGTGTGCTTTGTTGCGCGCTCTTTCGATGCCGGCGCCGTGCCAGCCATTGGCAGCGGCCTCCGCCGCCTCGCTGGTCGCGCCGCCCCGGATCGTGTGATCATGGATTTGCTGCCAACGTCGAAATTCGTGCGGCTCAATCAGGCGCGCTATCCGTTCGATCAATGGCCATCCTATCATCGCCCGATTTCCCAGGAGACGTCGGTTCGCTGCTGCGTTCCTGAAAGGATTAGCAGGTAATGCTTAATATTTGGCTCGCCCGAGCGGATGTTTGGCAGTCTCTCTTGCGCCGGCGTCGATACTGCTCGTTTCACTAGCAGTTCTCAACCTTTGTGCCTGGGCTTGTCCAACCCGTCGACGCTGCTCATCCCAAAGACGGCGCTCTTCGGCGCCGATTTCGCAACCTCCACCCCAGCAGGAAGAAACCGCAGAAATACAGGAGCCAGCTCGAGGGCTCCGGAACAGCGCGCAGCGGCGGGGGAGGGCCAGGAGGGCCAGGAGGAGGGAGGGGCGCAACCACGACGATGGGCGCTGGGCCGATCGGGTAAAATGGAGGAAATGGGCCACCCGTCCGGCCATTCAGGGGCAATGGCGATGGCGGCGGTGCGAGCGGGGGGAATGACGGCATGTCCAAGGACGGAGACTGGGCGCGTTTTGCTTCGACGAGGATCTCCGGCGAAACGTCGGCGACCTCGTCGGAATTTTCCGCGCCGAGATCCGGAAGGCCGATAATGCGATTCACGAAATGCGTGCGACCCGCGCAGATCAAGGAACGACGAATATTGGCGGAGCTTTGCGAATGCGGTTGGCCAAAATGACGCCGCACGGGCCGACGCGATCGCTTGCGAGCGTGGCGACTTCTATTCACGCGAACGGAGCGCCGGCCAAGCGCGCGAACCGGGCGTTTCCCCTGCTCGTGTGCATAAGTGAGCCTGCGGCGAACTGGTCGAACGGGCGAGGCGGCAGTGACTTCGGTACAATCTGCCAAGGTCCCAGTGCCAGGCCCGGGGCCTGCGGTCATTCCCGCGGCTGGCGGATCCGCCGAAGCTGGAGCACCTCCCAAGGGCACAAGGACTATCATCAACCATAACAAGGTTAAGCGATACGGTCGCATGGTCAGTTCCCACGGTCTGCTCATGGCCCGTGCCGGAATACGGTCGTGCCTGTCGCCCGGCTGAGGAGGATATCGTCGCGATTGGCTACGCGCATTAAGATTGCTTAAGCCGGGCCGCGTGGAGTAGTCCTTTTAGCCAGCGGGACAACGTTGTGTCGGATACATCGGTTCGACAATCTCAGACGGCACGCTTAACGATTTACCGCCAAAAAGGGATGAACATTCAAGACAACGGGTACGTGTCCGACCGCCGTTCGTGGAAGATACTGGGCCGAGCAAGAAGGAAATTAAATAACTCACCACACGGATCGTCATACAGGACCGATAGATCATGTTTCGATCTTTGATCGGTATATGCGGGAGGGTGTGGTGATTTCATTTTGGAGGGCCACCATAGAGATTCCAGATATTGTGGGGCTATCGCTTGCCGCCATTATCGGAATTTTGCTCGCATGTCTGGGTCGCAGGTCGCGAGAACTCGGGCCGTTGTTCTCTATCGGGTTAATGGTGGTCGTAGTTGTCATTGGGCTGGTTGCGGCCGGCATCGCCCCAATCAATATCGCCTAGCCATTTCGATGTTGCCGGTTGCTGTCACAATACAGCTGGTTAAGTAACCAGGTCGCGCGTGCCCCCACCTCAAAATGTCGAAACTATTGGGGACTTTTCCGGTTTGTGGCGGTGCGGTATTAGTCGAATCCGGTGATCGCTTCGGGGGCGTCCCAGTAGCGTTGCTTGCTTCTCGTGGGGGGCGATCATGTCCGAAGGCTTGATAAACAGGCTTGGCAGATGGATTCGGTTGAACGCCGACGAGATTGCGATGGTGCGCGACCTCCCCGGCGAGATAATCTCAGCTGATCGTGGAGATCAGCTTCCGACGGATGTGAGTCCCGGCAGCGCGGTCCTCATGCTGGACTGTTGGAGCGCTCGAACGAGGGATAGCTCAAACGGACGTCGCGTCATCACTGAGTTTGTCCTGCCCGGCGAATTGATTCTCTTCGACGAATTTACAGCAAGGATCGCGGCCACGGCCATATTATCGCGCGGCAGGTTTCAGATCGTGCCGCCGCAAGCCATGGCGGACCTGCAGCAAAGCGACGCCTTGTCCGAGGCGATCGAGTGGCTGTTGGCGATACGGCAGTCGATCCGGAGCGAATGGCTTGTTAACATCGCCGCGCGCAAAGCCCATCAGCGGCTGGCACACCTCCTGTGCGAAATGCACGCGCGCATCAATGCTGCTGGAATGGTGATTGGCGGCTGTGCCGAGATGCCGCTGACCCAGACGGATCTTGCAGCCGCGCTTGCAATGAGCAGCGTGCATTTGAACATCGCATTGCAAAAGTTACGCTCTTCGGGATTGGTCGATCTACGCGAAAAGCACCTTTATATTAGGAACAGGCTTCGTCTCGAAGCGCTTGCGGGCTTCGACGGAGATTATTTGCTGCAATGGCCCACTCGGCTGCCGGAGCGCCGTAACCTGCTTTCCGACGATAAGGTCACGCAGGAACGTCGACGAGCTATCGGTACTCTATACTGAGAAAGCAAGCCCGGTAGGGGAGGCGGCGCAGGGACACGAGTTGGTAGACGAGAGAAATCTGCTTTTCTTCGCGTCCGCCGGGGCACATGCGCCTTAAGCATTATCCGGTAATTGCGGTCGCGGCTGCAGACGCCCGATACAAGATAGCTTGGATTTCTTCGCCATTGGCGAACGGCCGTCGCAGCCGTGCGGATGCGACGGCGCTGCACGCTCCTTGTGGGGATCGGGTCAGGCGAACGATGCCGTGATTCTGCGCCGCCGCATCGCCCCGCCGATCAGGCCGAATCCACCCACCATCATCGCCCAGGAGGCAGGCTCGGGGACGCCTGGCGAAGTCACGACCGGGAAGGCCGCGGTCCAATAGCCCGCCGTCGGATAGCCGGCATAAGGCGCACCATTGTTGAGCGCATTATATTGATCGGCCACGCTGGCGAGCGGCTGGCCGCTCGGCGTGTAGGCGACCGCGTCGAACGTGATCGACAGGAAGGAATCGCCGAACATCGGGCCCTGATAGCCGACGACCCCCAGGCCCTGGTCCACATCGTGATAGACGGGCGCGCCGGTGACCGGATCGACGAAGGCCGCCGAATCCAGTCCGATCGATGTCGGGGTGAAGCTGGTCAGGCTCAGGCCCGGATAAGCGAGCTGGATGTTGGTGATGTCCGAATAGAGGATCTTGCCCGCGAGCACCGAGGCGAGCGGAACCTGAAACGTGGCCCAGGTCGGCTGGTCGACATGGCTGCCGAAGCCCTGGCTGGTGGTCGTCCAGCTATAGGTGACCATGTCGCCCGCCTGCGCGGCAGCGGCGGGTACGATTGCGATCAGTGCCGCGAGAACAAGCTGTTTCATTCAACCTCTCCCAGAAAGAGGGCGCGCGCCGCGTGGCGCGCGCAGAGGATCGTGCGGTGTCGAGGTCAGCCGAAGC
>Ga0157370_10000357_pt1 | contig 58140 bp, 45 predicted proteins | sample C35metaG_FD_113463 | JGI IMG/M metagenome (GOLD analysis project Ga0157370, IMG submission 113463) | Corn rhizosphere microbial communities from Kellogg Biological Station, Michigan, USA - C3-5 metaG | ecosystem: Host-associated > Plants > Roots > Rhizosphere > Soil | place: USA: Michigan...
GATTATTGCAGCAAGAAAAAACAGATTACAGACCAGTTTAAATTTAGCTTTGGGTTCTGCTTTGGCAAGTATTGGTTTAACCATTCCGAGTGTTGCGGCAGTTTGTATTATGATGGACATGCCCATTATTCTCGGGCTTGATATAAAATCTATTGTTCTGTTAGCCTTATCTGTATTTACCGTAATGCTTTCGCTGAGTAAAGGAAAATCGAATATCGTGTATGGAGTTGTTCTTTTGGTTAATTTATTTGCCTTTATATTTCTTATGATTTACCCTTGATTATAATCACGTAATCATTTTGTATAGTCTGTGAGAGTATTTTAAAGCTTTGTCTAATATTATTTATACTTTTGCACTTTACGCCCCACAGAATGAATACCCCCCAACAACCTATACCGCACAACGAGCTGGAACGTCTGGCAGCTTTAAAACGTTATAATATACTTGACACACTGCCCGAGCATGCTTTTGATGATGCTACTAAACTCGTTTCTTATATCTGTTCTGTGCCCATAGCCCATATTTCATTTATAGATGAAAACAGGCAATGGTTTAAATCTGAAATTGGAATTGGAGTATCAGAAGTGCCGAGAGAAATCAGTTTCTGCCGATATACTATTATCGAAAGCGAAATGGTCGAAATAAACGATACTTTTTTAAACGAACGATTTAAAAATGATCCCAATGTTACCGGCGGTTTCAAAGTCCGTTTCTATGCCGGAATACCGCTTACAACACCAGACGGTTACAACATTGGAACCATTTGTGCCATCGATCACGTTTCTAAAGAGCTTAACGAAAATCAGCGTAATGCTCTGTCCATTGTGGCAAAGCACATCATGAATCAGCTTGAGTTAAGAACAAAAAATATTGAACTCGCAGCTGCAAAAAAAATAGCAGAACGTGCCGTATTGGCAAAAGATAGCTTTTTGGCCAATATGAGCCACGAAATCAGAACGCCGTTAAACGCGATTATTGGTTTTACAGATCTTTTGGCCCAGACAAAACTCAATGCCATACAGCGTGATTATATTGACAGCGTACAAATTGCCGAGGAAAACCTTTTATTAATAATTAATGACATTCTGGATCTTTCTAAAATAGAATCCGGAAATCTAACTATTGATGCACAACCTTTTAATTTAAAAAATACACTTAAACACGTTTACGATTTATTAAAAGTAAAAGTTCCTGCAGAAGTTGAATTCAACCTTTTCCTCGATGCCGAAATGCCCGAAATGGTAATTGGCGATCAGGGAAGATTAAACCAAATATTAGTAAACCTTACCGGAAATGCGCTTAAATTTACTGAAGAAGGCGAAGTTACGGTTTCGGTAAAAAAGATCAGCGAAACAGCCGATGATTATTCGCTGCGATTCTCTGTTAAAGACACCGGAATTGGCATTCAGGAAGATAAACTGGCTGCTATTTTTGAACGATTCACGCAAGCCGAAGAAAGCACTACCCGAAAATTTGGCGGTACAGGACTTGGTCTCAACATTGTAAAACAACTAATAGAATTACAAGATTCGCAGATTCAGGTAAAAAGCAAACAAGGACGAGGTTCTGAATTTTTCTTTGTATTAACCTATAAAAAAACAGATTATATTGAAGCAGCGCCGGAACCATCGCAGGAAATCACACTTGATAAACTTAAAATTCTGCTTTGCGAAGACAATACGCTGAATCAAAAATTGGTAAAAAACGTAATCGACAACTTTGGTTTTGAATTGGATATTGCCGGAAATGGACAGGAAGGAATAGATTTGTTATTAAAAAATGATTACGATTTAATATTAATGGATCTTCAAATGCCTGTTAAAGACGGGTATCAAACCACAAATTACATCCGTAACGAATTAAAAAATGCCATTCCCATTATAGCCATGACAGCGCATTCGCTTGTTGGCGAGCAGGAACGTTGTTTTAAAGAAGGAATGAACGCTTATATCCCGAAACCATTTAAGCAGGCCGCTCTTTTAGAAGCGATCAAAAAAGTAACAAGTAAAAATATTGCTGTTGAAATAAACAGAAACGTAGACCTTTCTTTTTTAGATGAAGTATCCGGCGGTGATCGCAGCTTTAAACAGGATATGATTAGTCTTTTTATAGAAAAAATCCCAAATGAAGTAGTTCAATTAAGTGAAGCATTCAAAAATAATAACCATGATGCCATAATGAGACTTTCTCATAATATGAAATCCAGTTTTGACATCTTTATGCTGAAAGATCTAAGTGATTATTTATCTACTGTTGAAAAAGAAGCTAAACTGCAGCAATACAGTTCTCAAACTTTAGAAAGGATAAACGACTTACATAGTGAAATTGTCGAAGTTATTCAGTTTTTAAAGAAATTATAATAGAAAAACGGCCATATTAAATACTGGCCGTTTTTTGTTTAGGATCATAAAGCATTGCCGTACACAAACAATTCTTTCTTTCTTTGCTTGATAATATAGGGCAATTGACGCAGGATTTACAATTCTCCCAAAAAACTTTATCAGAAGTCAGCTCAGAATACGTTACGGGTTCAAAACCTAATTCATGGTTCATTTTCATTACCGCCAAACCACTTGTCAAACTAAATATTTTGGCTTCGGGATATTTTTGACGGCTCAGTTCGAAAATTTTTCTTTTAATTCTTTTGGCTAGTCCGGTATGTCTAAACTGAGGCGCGACGATCAATCCGGAATTAGAAACAAAACGATCGTTATCCCAAGCGGAAATAAAAGAGAATCCTGCCCAGGTGCCATCTGCTGCAAAAGCAATAACAGCCTCCCCTTTTTTTATTTTTTCTTCGAGTAATTCAGGAGAACGTCCAGAGATTCCTGTTCCTCTTGCTTTGGCAGATGACAAGGTAACTTCGGAGATTTCTTTTACCCAGAAAACATGATTGGCATTAGTCGTTTCAATAGTAAAATCAGTAAAGTCTTCTGCTGATTGCGTATTTACAGATAAGTTTGGTTTGTTTTGAAACGGAGCAGACACAAAAAAGTTTTTACTCAAAAAATCGGCATTAATTAGTATGGTTTTCATATTTGATTTAGTGCATTTCCAATTTTTAGTTATGATACGAAAGTTCTATTCTCTGGAAATACAAAATCCAATATTCAAATCACATACCATTGCCAATTCGAAGCTTCGAAACCCATATAAAACACTATATATCTATCACTTACAAAAACGAGTAATCTTTTATAACAATCAAAATCCTTATCAAAACGATAAGATGTTCTCGTTTTGATAGGAAATTTATTTTGTTCCGGATAATTATTGGATTAAAGTAGTAAAAACTAATTCTGCACTTTTTATAAATCAAATAACAAAGGGAACTGCAAGCCTGAAAAAGAAATAAGAGCAAAAGAAAAAGTAATTATAAACTCCGAAATAATTTCAAATACAGCGTGATTTTGCAAAATCCATAAATAAACCTAAATCATAATAAAGATCAGTTTAAAATAGGCCTTTATTTTTTTTAGATAATTACTTGATTTTTGGACATTAATGCAGAACTTGCCATTCTGTATTAATTATATCTAACAGAAGATAAATAATAATAAAATCAGCATGATGAATACCACAAACAATACACAACTACCACAATCATATGCAATTGGAATAGATATAGGCGGCACTTCACTGAAATGTGGTGTTGTTAATGAACTGGGGGAAATCTTGTTTTCATTTATAGTATCTCTTAAAGAGGCCAAGACCGAAGAAGAGATCATAAATTTAATTGTTAAAGCGATTACACAATGCACAGATCAGTTAAACGAACCTATTGTGGGTATTGGTATTGGTTTTCCGGGTTTAATAGAAAATAATGTAATCGTGGGAGGCGGTGTTAATCTGCCTGGTTTTGAGCAGCTGCCGCTAGGAAAAATTTTAAATGATCGTACAGGATATGATATTGTAATTGATAATGATGCCAACTTAATGGGACTTGCAGAAGTAATCTATGGTGCGGCAAAAGACAGCGAAGATGCCATTTTCCTAACCATAGGAACCGGAATTGGCGGTGCAATCATGATCAATAAAAAACTTTTTGGCGGTTATCATAATCGCGGCGCCGAATTGGGACACACTGTTATTCAATATAATGGAATTCAATGTGCTTGCGGCGGACGCGGCTGTTTGGAAACTTACGCTTCGGTTACGGCCTTAATCGAATATTACAAAACTCAAAATAAAGCAGCCGAAGAACATATTGACGGAAAAACCATTATCGAAAGATATCTTACCGACGAAGATCACGCAGTAAATGCAATGGAGCATCACTTTGATTATTTAGCAGCCGGAATCGTGAATTGTGTCAACATATTTAGTCCGCAGAAGGTCATAATTGGAGGCGGAATCAGCGAAGCAGGTCAGTTTTATATTGATGAATTAACACACAGAGTAAAAAAGACCGCCATTCCGGTTTCTTTCTCAAATACGAAAATTGTTGCGGCAAGCTTAGGAAACAAAGCCGGGTTATTAGGAGCTTGTGCCAATGCTTTTCAGAAATTTAAAAAGACAGAATACGCAGTATAATAAAGGATTAATCTCGCAAAGCTGTTAAGTTGTACTTTTAAAGTTTGTTTTAAGCTTTTAGACTTTGCGTTCCTAACTCTTACCAAGCAAAAAAACTATTGCATTTTTTCTTATTTTTGTTGGAACCACTGCGTATACTCTATTTCCAATAAAGTTTTCTGGTTCTAATTACGACATCAAAAATGATTATAAAGAAGAAAAATAACTGGTTTAAAATGCTTTTTGAATGGAAAGGTTCTGTTTTACCACAACTCTTACCAAGGCTTTTATTACTGCTCTTATTTTCGTTTTTGATCGTCTATTTCAAACCGTTTCTTATAGAGAAAAATCTGCATATCAATCCTGCTGTATTTACTTTGTTTGGAATAGCCCTTGCCATTTTCCTCGGATTCCGAAATAATGTAAGCTACGACCGATTTTGGGAGGGCCGAAAACTTTGGGGGGCTTTGCTTAACGATACTCGATCGCTTGCACGCCAGAGCATAACGCTTATAGACGGCAAAGAATATGAAACCAAACGAGAAGAATTCATCAAACTGCTTACTGCTTTTGTTTACAGTTTAAAACACCAGCTTAGGCATACAAATCCGGATCATGATTTAAACAGATTACTTTCGGAAGAATTTGCCGCACAGTTAAAAGAAGTACATTACAAACCTGTACTTATACTAAGAGAACTGGGACTTTGGGTAAAAAATGCAAAAACCGAAGGAAAAATAGACAGCATGACACAACTTGCTTTTGAAGAAAATTTAAACAAACTTTCGGACATAGTGGGTGGATGTGAAAGAATTGCAAGTACACCAATTCCTTATACATACAATGTATTACTTCATCGAACAGTTTATATCTATTGTTTTATGCTTCCGTTTGGTTTTGTAGAAACAATGGGCTGGATTACGCCTTTTATAATTTCGTTTATTGCCTACACTTTTGTTGCTCTTGAAGCAATAGCAGACGAACTCGAAAATCCATTCGGATTACAGCCAAACGATCTTGCCCTTGATGCTATGTCGCAAATGATAGAAAATACACTTTTAGAATTGAATGATAAAAAGATGATTCCTGTAGAAAGTCCAAAGGATTATTATATCACTTAATATCAATTTAAAATCTCTAAAACTCAAAATCACGTACTAACACGGGGTTTCAACTCATTTCCTTTTTTTAATTTCACCAAAAGAAACCAGGTTTTATTCTAAATCAAAACCAAACCAAAAACCACAAACCACAAACCACAAACCACAAACAATAAACAATAAACAAACCCAAAAAATGCCCTGGACTACTCTTGAAAACTTATGGAAACGTACCGCACAGCCAGCAGAACATCAGGATACTGCTGTAAATCATAATTGGGATTTAGAAGTTAAAACTTTATATCAGTTAGGCATTGGCATGGAAGATACTTTGCAGTTTCTATATTTTGAAAAACCTGATTTGGAAACTTTTAAAAACTGGATTAACAGCAGAAGACAAAATAACATTACTGATAAAGAAGATATTATAGCTGATGTTCTATCTGAAAAGGATCTTGAATTTTGGAATGAGAACGGTTTTATTGTGGTAAAAAATGCCATTTCGAAAGCAGATTGCGAAGCTACGCAGCAGGCAATTTGGGAATATTTAAAAATGGATCCCAACAAAAAAGAAACCTGGTATAAAAGACATGAAAACCAAAAAGGACTAATGCTTAACTTCGTGGATCATGAAACTTTAAATAAAAACCGATTTTCTCCCAGAATCAAAAAAGCCTACGAACAGCTTTATAAAACAACAAACATTTACAAAACCATCGATAAGGTAAGTTTTAATCCGCCCGAAACAGAAGAATTTACTTTTTTAGGAAGCAAACTTCATTGGGATGCCAGTTTAAAACAACCTATGCCTTTTGCACTTCAGGGTCTGCTCTATCTTACAGATTGCGGTCCTAATGATGGTGCTTTTCACTGTGTAGCGGGATTTCATAATAAAATAAGCGACTGGCTGAAAAATCTTAATTCCAATGAAAATCCTAGAGATTTAGCCGTTAAAACATTAAAAGCGCAGCCTATTTTGGGCGATGCGGGCGATTTTATTATCTGGAATAATACCTTACCGCATTGTGCTACACCAAATAGAGGTGAAACACCAAGAATGGTGCAGTACCTTACCTATTTGCCTAATAGTTATGATGCTTCGGGAGAATGGATTTAATTTTTTCTTATAAAAGAGATTCTTCGGGATCGCACGGAAAATAAATTTTTATAGCTGTACCTTCTCCCAGCTTTCCAGTTGCCTGAATATTACCGCCAACAGTCTGCATGATTTTTTTGCACAAAGCCAGTCCTACACCAGATCCGGTATATTCATCCTGATTATGAAGTCGGGTAAAAACTTTAAAAATCGTTTCGGCATATTGCTGTTCAAAACCAATTCCGTTATCAGAGAAATTAACCCAATGGCAGTAAATTCTATTGACATGACCAAACAATTCCGGTTCTTGCGAAGCTGTTATTTTAATAACCGGAAATCTATCCGGCGATGCGTATTTTAAGGAATTCTGAATAATATTAGAAAACAGCTGTCTCATTAAAAAGCTGAGCGCATAAACTTCCGGAAGATTTTCGCTTTCAATTACGGCGTTACTCTCGGTGATGTTTTCATTCATCTCGATTATAGTTGCCTGCAAAATTTCATTCAAATCTATTTTTTGCAAGGCATCCCTTGTATTTTTAATTCGGGTATATTTAAGAATATCTTCAAGCAGAATCCTCATTCTGCCTGCTGATTTCGATACTCTTATTAAAGAATTAGAAACAGACTCCAGCGGAATAACATCAAGTTCCGTAAGCATTTTTGAAGTAATCAGCTGAATTTTACGCAGCGGTTCCTGCAAATCGTGTGTACTAATCCAGTTGATGTTTTCGAGCTCAGAGTTTGTCTCCTTCAAGATTTCGCTTTGTGTACGGTATTTTTCCTCCTCCTCGCTCAGCATAATCATCATCAAATGATTATGAAGTGCATGTGCATATCTTGTTGCTGTATTTATTTCATATTGTTTCCAGACGTTGCTTTGATTCTTTATAATCTGTTTCCAGATATTAAATGAATTTCTGGGATGTAAGCCCGTACTGTCTTTTACAATTGCTTTTTCCGGATCTCCACCCCAATTAATTTCGGAAATGGTTTCGGGTCTGTACCAAATTATATGGTTGGCGCTGTCAAGCGAATGGTAAATAATACCTGCAAAATTAGCGCAGTGTTCCATTTCCGGAAAATGATCATTGAGCTTATTGGTTACAAATGTCTTATCTGAAGTTTTATGGCTAATTTGCTCAATTAACATTATAATACGTTCATCAGAAGGTGTTAAACCATTTTTATAAATTTTATCTTTTGTTGAAATAGAAACCCCTGATGCGTTGCAAATATGAAGCAATTGAGGCGATTTACTTATTATTTCTAAAGATTCTTCTGAAAGCGGCAATTCTAAACTCGTTAACTGTTCCAGGGCAAGTGATGCTTTTCCGGCATTTACGTTTTCGTCGTTAGATTGTCTAATATCAATCTGAGAGGTTATAAATTGTCCCTGAAGTTTTGCTGCCAGTCTAATTTCAGGCGAAATATTCTTTTTAGAATAATGATGGCAGGCAATTAATCCCCAAAGTCTATCATGGTGAATAAGTGAAATGGTAAGTGTAGCGCCGACGCCCATATTTTTTAAATATTCTACGTGAATTGGCGAGGTGCTTCTTAATATCGAAAGGCTTAAATCGAGATTTTTATTCTCTTTATTATCATCAATCGTAAATATGGGAACGGGTTTATAATCAATATCAACAATTAACCGAAGCTGATTTTTTATGTATAATTCCCTAGCCTGAGGCGGAATATCGGTATGCGGATAATGCAATCCTAAAAAGGGTTCCAGGTCTTCACGGCAATCTTCGGCAAATACTTCGCCATTGTACTGCTCATCAAATCTATAGATCATGACACGATCGTAGCCTGTTATTTGTCGGGTTCCCTCGGCAACCAGCGCACACAAATCTTTTAGAGAAGTCGTCTTGTTCATTTGGGTCACAAACTGAATCGTTTGTGTATAAACATCGGCTAGTTTTTCTCTGTCCGGAAACTTTGGTTCGGCTTCCAGTACATAAATAGCAGCACTTTTGTGTATGCTGACCTGAAATATTTTTTCAAACAGATTGATTTCTAACGGAAATACATTCTGAACATTATCTTCATTGATATAATCAAAAATCAGTTCCTGTGCTTTTGAACCAAAAATAGATTCGAAATTTTTCCCTAAAATATCGGTATGCTGTAAATCGACAAATGAAGAAATATTTGCAGTACAAAAATCTATTTTCCACTCCGGATCAAGACCTATTAAAAAACCGTGAGGCTGTATACTACCCGGAATATGAATGGGTTCATGTTCGCAGTTGGTTAACGTAACAAGATCACGATTGACTATATCTTTAATATTCATTATTTTTCTATGCTCTCAAAATGATTGTAAATACTATCAAAAGCATATACAGCTCCTTCTATAATACTATCTGCACCATTATTATTCTGTTCGTATTCTGCCAGTATGTTTAGAAAGTTTTTCCAAAAGCTGCCTGTTTTGTCTCCGTAACCTTTAAAATAAGAAACGCCCTGATCGTTAGAAAGCTGCTTATTGTTTACAATATTCTTCAATATAAATCGGCCGCCCAGACTTGATCCTTCAATAACATAAAATACGCCAAGAGCAAAAGGCACGCTCATTTCTGTTTTATCAAAAACTGTAGATGAAGTGGTTTTATTGTGGTTAAGAAAAGAAAGATCTTCTTCGATAAGATGTTTCTTTTTTCTTTGGTCTAAATCGGGAATAATTTGAGAAAGCAATGGGTAAACAACTTCTTCTGTATTTTTATGAACATCGTGCATTAAACTCAGATAATGAATATAATCTTCTATTTTCATATCCGGCGACAAAATAGAAGCAGAAACCGAAAGGCTTTCTAATTTTTTGTGAGAATCTGCAGTTTGTGATTTTATATCGGTTAGAAAATCTGATGATAGTATAGAAGCGGTATTTGTACTCATAGCTGGATTTTGTTATATAGAATTTTACGAGATTCCTATTTGTTCATTAGTTCTCTCCACAAACAAATTTATAAAAAAACACGACCAATCATTATAAAAACCAAGTACAATTTCTTTCAATTTCTGAGTTTTTGTTAAAACCATTAAAAATCAAAAATTTTCTCCAACTCAACTATCGTAGTTCCAGACGGAAGCGTTTTTGGAGCTTTTACTAATTTTGCTGCTAAAAGCGAAGTTGGCAACGGTTTGAATTTCTTAAAAAGGCCAATTGCATTTAATATTCGGATTACTTTAACCGCAATTTTTTCGCCTAATCGGTCAGAATCTTCGCGTACCAAAGGTCCGGGTCTGAAAATAATGTACTGCTCAAAATTAAGTGCTGTAATATGATCTTCGAGTTTTCCTTTCATTTTAGAATAAAAAACATTGCTTTGAGCCGATGCGCCATAAGACGAAACCAATACAACCGATTTTACGTCATTATTTCTCGCCGTAAAAGCAAATACCGCGGGAATATCAAAGTCTATTTTCCATTGGTTTTCTTTTGATCCGGCTGCTTTTAATGTTGTACCGAGGCAGGAGAACAAAACATCTCCTACGATTAAATCCTGAAAAGAATCGATATTATCGAAATTAACAACATGTTCTGTAAGCTTAGAATGCATTTTTCCGGAAGATTTCCTCACAAAAGTAATTACCGAAGTATAATCCTGATCTTCAAGAAGCTGTTCTACTAAAAATTTTCCCGTTGAGCCTGTAGCTCCTATTACCAATGCTTTCATAAAATAATTTTAATAGACTGTTGCGTAGAATTAAAGGTAATAAAAATAACCCAAGCAAGATGACTTTTTAAACAAAGTAAAATTGGCGTTTTAAACAAAATCGAAAGTTTATACTCTCTCTAATTTTGCCTCATAACATTTAAAGTTTAAATAAAATGGAACAAAATAATTATCAGGGAAAAATGCAAAAACCTTTACATTCAGGTTTTAATGCAAAGTCTACATCAAAAGATGTCATTAAGGGAATTGACTTAACCGGGAAAATTGCCATTGTAACGGGCGGACACACAGGAATTGGACTCGAAACAACCAAAACACTTTCCAGCGCAGGTGCAACTGTAATTGTAGCGGCGCGTGATATCGCAAAAGCGAAAAAAAATCTGGAAGGAATTGCCAATGTTGAATTAGAAACTCTAGATTTTATGGATACGGATTCTATTGATTCTTTTGCTGCAAAATTTTTAGCATCCGGCAGACCATTACATCTTTTGATTAACAATGCGGGAATTATGTGGGTGCCGCTTCGCAGAGACAGCCGCGGTTACGAGTCGCAATTGGTTACGAATTATCTGGGACAATTTCAGCTTACTGCCAGATTATGGCCGGCACTTAAACAGGCAGACGGAGCAAGAGTTTTAAACGTATCGTCTTACGGTCATCAAATGGCGCCATTTGATTTTGAGGATCCTAATTTCCTTTATCGTGACTATCACACACTTCAAGGTTACGGACAATCTAAAACCGCTTGTAATTTGTTTGCTTTAGAATTAGACAATCGAGCCAAAGATTTTAATGTTAGAGCTTATTCACTGCATCCGGGAAGTGTTTTGGGGACTGATTTAGGCCGAGAAGAACCTATAGAACTATTCAAACAAATGGGAACTCACGATCAGGATGGCAATTTAAAACCCGAAGTCGCGGCTTTATTAAAAACACTTCCACAAGGCGCTGCTACAACGGTTTGGTGTGCTACAAGTCCGTTACTTCAAAATATTGGCGGTGTTTATTGCGAAGATGCTGATATTGCAGTCCTTGATCTTGGCGATATCGAACATAAATTTGATGACCCTTCTACTATATATGGCGTTCAGCCTTATTCTGTAGACGAGGATAATGCGAAAAGATTATGGGATTTAAGCGAACGTCTTTTAGGAATGCCATTTGAGGTTCGTTAACTAAAAAATTATATACTGTCAACATTGTTTTTTTACCGCAAAGTCCGCAAAGTTTTTTTTACAAGGACGGTGATATAAAAACACAAAGTTCGCAATCCCGATAGCTATCGGGATACTTTGAACCAGCTTTGCGGACTTTGCTCTAAAATTTTCAGCTTAAATAAACATAGCGGACTTTGCGTAAATCTTTGCGCACTTTGCGGTTAAATTTTACAGACTTATGCTATCTTTAATTTATTAAATCAGATTTGGCTTTACTTAATTCTTGCAAATGGAACATATCTCAAAATATTTAACTCCGGAAATAAAGCTGTCTTGCTACGAAGATAAATTTTTCAAATCTGATCTGGTTTTTGAAGATCATATGCTGATTTGGTTTATTTCGGGCGAAACAAAAATCATTCAAACCGATGCTGTTTTTACTTTTAAAGCGGGAGATATTTTTTTAATTCCGAGAAACCTGCTCGCAACGATTATCAACTATCCCAAAAACGGACAGCCTCATAAAACAGTAGTGATGCATCTCTCTGTTAATCGTTTAAAAGAGTTTTATAAAAGTATTGATTTAAGTGGAAAAACAAATACAGAACAGAAAATTATCAGCTATAATAATCATCCGTTATTAGAAAGCTGTATGTCTTCCCTGCTTCCTTATTTTGATATTGAAGGACAATTTCCCGAAAACATTGCTTCTTTAAAAATTACCGAAGCAATTAGTATTTTAAGAGAAATAGACAAAGGAATCGATAATATTCTGGCCAGTTTTGACGAACCCGGAAAGATTGATTTAATCGATTTTATGCAGCGAAATTTTATGTTTAATATGCCAATGGAAAAACTGGGTTATTTAACCGGACGCAGCTTGTCAACTTTCAACAGGGACTTTAAGAAATACTTTAATACAACACCTCAAAAGTGGCTGACTAAAAAAAGATTAGAACTGGCCCATTATCATTTGGTTGAAAACAAGAAAAAACCAACCGAAGTTTATTTTGAAGTGGGTTTCGAAAACCTGTCCCATTTTTCATTTGCCTTTAAAAAGCAATTTGGTTATCCGCCTACGCGATTAAATAATCCGTAATTATCTATTCAGCCCCGCTGGGGCTTTATTCTTATGCTTTGGTGCCATAAATCAAAAGCCTTTTAAAAGAATAAATTGCCGGAAGTTTTGGAAAATTTAAAGCGATTCGTTCTTTGTATGTTTTGATAAAAAGTTCTTTCTGTTCGCCTTCTAATCTTTCCATATAAGGTATTAAAGCAGAACCTGAAATAAAGTGATATAAGGTATCATGATCATGGGCAATTATAGGATATACTTTTTGCATGATCTGCATATTCTCTAGACCGCTGTCAAAAAGAATTTGAGCATATTCGTCAATAGTTAAAACAGGGGAATCTCTTTTAAATCCTTTTAAGTAGGTTTTAAAAGGTTCTTCGTTTACTAATTCAATTAAAATTTTGTTGAGTTTATTTTCTGGCTGCACCGGCATTTGTACTGCAAATTGTCCGTTCTTGTTAAGAAGATTTATCAACTGGGGAAACAAAACTTCATGATTGTTTGACCATTGCAAGGCTGCGTTACTAAAAATTAAATCCCACTTTTCTGCTGCATTTATGGTTTCTTCGGTTGTGGCTTTACGAAAATGAAGATTAGAGGTTTCAAGAGATTTTGATTTTTCGAGCATTTCGGCAGAAGAATCAACGCCCAGAAAATGAGCTTCTTTAAATTTATCGGCCAGAATAGCGGTCTGCTCCCCTGTTCCGCATCCTAAATCAATGACTTTCATGTCTTTGACTGGTTTTATTAATTCGGCCAAATCATAAAACGGCTGATAACGAATATCTTTAAACTTATTATATATTTCTGGATTCCAAGGCATTTGTACGTTTTTTAAGTTTTAGAATACTGACTTTTAATATCAAAAGCCAAGCATTTAACTAAGGTACAAATTTCTTATAAGTTTTACGGTATCTGTATTTATTAAATCTTCAAGTACTTTTGGGTTTTGGTATGTATTTTTAATTAATTCTAATCGTTTATCGATTTTTAGGTATAAATACTCATATACAGTTGCGAAAAGATCTATAATTTTATCTCGCTATAGATTAATTAAAAAAAAGTATAAATGGAGGTTATGAATTATACTAATTCAGTTAAAAACGGAATTAATGTTAGAAATGCCGGAGCTGTAATACTAAACAGTTATTTTACAGTACTGTTTGAAAGACTTGAACTGACTAAAAATAATCGTTTCATTAGTATCGAAAATCAAAAAAAAGCGGTTAAATATTTAGAATGTCTTGTTACAGGACAAACCCATACAAATGAAGCTTATTTATCTTTAAATAAAATACTTTGCGGTCTTTCTATAAACGACACACTTACAGATGATTTTGAAATTTCTGAAAACGACAGAGTATTAATAAACAGTCTTTTAAAATCTGTAATTAGCCACTGGAATGCTATTGGAGATTGTTCTATAGAAGGTTTTAGAGGAAACTGGCTGGTACGCAATGGTGTTCTGGTTGAATTAGAGGACAAATGGGAACTCACGATAGAAAAAAGAGCTTATGATATCTTAATTCTTCGATCCCCTTTCTCTTTTTCAATAATAAAATTACCGTGGATGAATAAGCCGCTGCATGTTCACTGGAGTTATTAAATCTAATCCTGGGTAAAAGATTTCAATGTACCATCCTCATTAAATTGAATGGAATATCTTTCTCTGCTTCCACTAATATTTGAAGGATACCATCTAATTTTATTGTCCCAAATTGAAATGTAAACACTTGTTGCAGGTTTAGCACCTTCTACTTCTGCCGTTTTTTTATTGTAAATATCAAATACTTTGGCTGCATTGGTAAAACTGATATTTTTAAGCGGCACCAAACGTTTTTGCACATCGTCTCTTACCGATAACTGAACTGGTTTCGGCTCTGACCAGGTGTTGTTTTTGTACTCATAAGTATCGACATACTTTTTATTTTCAGGATGCTGGAGCATAATATTTATGGTTCCGTCATTGTAAAAATACAAAGTCGAATACACAAAGATTTCTTTTCCTGCATATTGAGGGAGTTTCTTTAAACTTTCTTCGGCTTTTTCTAATCGGTTTGGGTCTTTTAAAAGATCTCCTGCTTTATTTTCTGTATTATTTACTGCTGCCGAATGTTTTTCTAAGGCTTCATTTATAAGTTTCTGAACATCTACAGGAGGCGCTTCGGTTTTCGTTTCAGTATTTTTGGCTTCTGTATTTACGAGTGAGTCATGGGTCTGGAATGTTTCTTCTATACTTTTAGATATTTGTTCGCATCCCATAAAAAAAGGAAAACAGGCTATTATGATAATTGATTTTCTCATTCTAATGTATCTTGTTTAAGTCATCTGCAAATGCGATCTCATTTGGGTTTTCAGGCAGATAAAAGATTTCTATTTGTGCTTGTTTGGTAACATCGAGTTCCAAAAGTCCAACGACTTTCTTTAAACTGTTTCGGTGAACATGATGTTTGTTATCGGTATATTCAAGTTCAAAACGCATCATAGGCTGTTCGTTAATATAGGTTCCTGTCTGACTTACGCTAATTAATTTGGCCTGGGTTTTTATTCCTTTAAACTTTATTAAAACCGAATTATCGCCTAATCCCGTAAGCTTTTTCAAAATAAATCTCAATAAATATCGGTAGAAAATAAGCACTATTGGACATACAATTAAAGGATGTCCAAAACTCATAAAACGCCAGCCCATGCCGTAACTTTCATCCTGATAAGCATAGAAATAATAGCCTGCGACCAAAGCTGACAGCAAGAGTAAACCCAATGTTCTCAGTATTAAACCCGACGGATTTATTGAAGCATTTGAAGAGGCTATAACAAACGCCGGAAGTTTTTTGGGGTCTCTGTTCAGGATTAGGTTTAACTTTTTTCCGGCTTCAAAACGGCGTTCATGCGGTTTGCTGTCGGTAATTTCTGTTTTATGGATAATCTCTGTATCAGACAAGTTTTTAAACAAAAGTTCCAATTCGTAGGTATTGTATTTTGCTTTTGGACCCGATATTTTTACGGCACTTATAATTTTTGCTTCTCTGTTTAAGCCATTTCTTTTAATATTTTCCAGATTTCGTTTTGTGATGAAAATCTGCAAAATCCATTTTTGGAAATAACCCAGCAAAACTATCAGCCAAAGAATAACAGAAAGCGCAGCTAAACCTAAGGCTAGCCACGGATTTTTATCTTTTAAAGTCGTTACATCAAATTCGCTGTTTATGGCATAATACATAAACACAGGGAAAGGAATGGCAAAAAAGAGCATATAAAGGAGCCAAAATGCAGGTAAAAAATGTTTCTTCATTCCTTAATAATTTGGGGTTGTTACTTAAAATTAGTTGTTATAAAAAATTAAAGGACAAAACTTTATCCGTTTTCTTCGATATCCCTCTAATCAAATTTACATAAAAATTTGGGGTTTAAATACAATTCTTATTGATGTAGAAAAAAACAACCCGAATCTAGAAAATACTGCTTTCTAAATTCGGGATATTTTAAAGCCTTTTAGGGCTGATTTTAAATTTTAATAATAGCGTTATGGTTTGACTCCGTTTTGTTTAATGTCTTTGTATGCATTGGGAACATTGAAATTAAAATGAAGCCAGTTAAAGAGTTCGTAGCCTTTATCAAATTCTTTCATTGTAACAGCTGTTTTGGTTTCTTCTAATGTCAGTCCGCTTTTTATTGCATTTTCTACATTTGTTTTTAAAGCTTCAACGTAATCAATCGTGTATTTTATTCCGGCTTTGTTGGTTATCCTTCCATGTCCGGGAACTACGCTGTCCTTATCACTTATCATATTATAAATCTTGTTGAGATTGTTAACTGGCTCTAAAAAATAACCATCAAAAAGCCATGGAATCGCTGGACTTTCGGCAATAAAAGGATTTCCTGCCCACAGTACATTTCCCGAAGGGGATTGCAAATAAACAAAAAGATCTGCCGGAGACTGTGCCGTTCCTACATTAATAATATCGACAGTATTTCCTTTTCCCATATCAATTTTCATGTTTTGGTTAATGGGAAGTGTAATGTCTGCCGGGCGATATACACTTTCTTCGATTCCCCTGCCCGCTCCAAAAAGCATAATCATGAACTTCTTGATATTATCGTAATTTTTAGAAAGGTTTTCTTTGCAGAATTCGTTCTGAATGATAATTGTTTCTTTCGGAAGCAGATAATTTCCAAAACAATGATCGCCGTGATCACTCGTATTAATGGCGTAAATAATAGGTTTATTCGTTACGCTTCTTATCAATTTAAAAAGCTGATCATACAGCCTTTTGCTCAATAAAGTTTCGATAACCAAAACGCCTTTATCACCCACAATAAAACCCGCCGAAGTCGCCTGTGCAATACCTTTTGTGGTTTCATTTTCGACTGTAGAAGGCGAAACAGCATAGACATTTTCAGCAATTTTATGCAGTTGCAGCGTTACCTTATTGGCATCCCAAATAGGAACATGATCCGGCATAGGAAATTGAGCGTAAACAGCTTGACTCAGAATAAACAATACCATGAAGGCAAATCCTGAAATGATTTTTTTAGTTTTCATTTTTTATTTCTGATGAAGTTATTTTGCGGTAAAAAAGGCTAAAAGATCTTTTTGAACTTGTGCCGTATTTTCCTGAACCAGCCAATGTCCTGCGCCTGCAATTTTAGATTCGGTTACATTTTCGGCAACCAATTTAGAATGGTCTTTAAGAAAAGCGGCTGCAAAATATTCGCCACCCATGGCCAGTAAAGGCATTTTTAGTTTTGTTTTAGCAAAAACCAAATTGTCTTTTCCGTCCTGAGGGAAATTTCCAAACCATTTAAAACTTGATTTCGCTGCATCTTTAACGGCATAAGCACGTACAAATTCGGCAGTTTCTTCCGGAGTAAAGGGATCTTTTACGTGTCCGACCATTGGCCAGAAATTAGTTAAAAATTCTTTTTCTTTTCCTTTTACAATATCTCCCGAAGCCGGCCATGCAAAAAATCCAAACCACCACGCCGAAGCCGAAACTTTAGACCAAACAGGTTCAATTCCAGGAAGTAACGCATCCATTAAGGCCAGTTTTTTAACCTCCGTTCCGTATTGCGCGGCATAAGCGTAGGCTACCATAAGTCCGATATCGTGTCCAGCCAGATTAATTTTATTATATCCGAGTTTTTTAACCAGCTCATGAATATCTGTCGCCATTGTTTTTTTATCGTAACCCGTTTCCGGTTTGTCCGATTCGCCAACACCTCTTAAGTCTGGTGCAATTACCGTAAAATGTTTAGAAAGTTCAGGAAGCAGGCGATTCCACATATACCAGTTTTGTCCAAAACCGTGCACAAGTACCAGCGGTTCGCCTTTACCACCAATAACATAATGAATGTTTACACCATTAACCAATGCTGTTTGATGTTTGAAATTAGCGGGAGGATCAGCAGGTTTTACCACTGCCGAATCTGCTTTGGCCACGGGTTCTTCGGTAATTTTAGTTTCTTCTTTTTTATTACAAGAAACAAAAGAAAATAAACTGATAATTATTAGGCCTAAAAACAGTTTTAAAGACCCGAAATTTTGGTTGAAAATTGGTTTCATAATTTGAATAATTAATTGTTGGTAATTTTTTAGCTTTTTGGTTTTCTACTTTAAATCAAATAGTCTAAAACAATGCCCAAACCCTAATCCCTTGTTTAAGTGGGATTTATTCAAATATTGAAAATGTATTATTACTATATATCGCTATCGCTTTAGATTAGCGGCGATATTTAGTGGTCAGTTTTTTAGTATTCAGTCTCGGTTTTCAGTTTACAGTCTTAGCTTTTAGTCTCGGTTTTCAGTGTTCAGTCTCAGTATTCATTTTACAGTGATCTTTGTCAAAGTTTAAAACCAAATAACCACAAACATTGTCAGAAATGACAAATTGTAACTTAATTTAATTCCTATCTTCAAACATAGCCCGTGGTTTCAACCACGGGAACACAATATAAGGCGTGATAATATTGCATCCGCGTGGTTGAAACCACGGGCTATATTTGACAAGTTTCCGAGTAAAAACCTCAGAATCTTAGCATCTCAGTAACTTAGCACCTCATAAAGACAAAGATTCTAAAAATCTCAGAACCTTAGTCCCTTAGCCTCTCAGCGACTAAACCTTTGTACCTTTGCCTCTTTGAACCTCTGAACCTTAAAGAGAAAACTCCCCATCCCTCACTTTAAAAGCCCAATTTGCCATTTCATGAATAACAGGCATTAGGCCGGCTCCGGCATTACTGAGTCTGTAAGTTACAAAGGGAGGTACGACTGGTTTTGCTTCTCGTATCACAAGTCCGTCAGTTTCTAATTGTTTTAAGTGCTGAATGAGCATTTTTTCGGTTACAGCCGGAATGGCTCTTTTTAATTCGCTGTAACGCATATCTCCGGTTGATAAATGATACAGGATTATGGGTTTCCAGTAGCCGCCAATTTTTTCCATTACAAAAGTAACAGGGCATTTATCTAAGGCGTACTGCTTATTTTCCTGAATTTTCGATGATTCTTTAATTGCTGTCATAATACATACTTTAGGGTAAGTACTTGTATAAAAGTAAGTACAAAGATACCTTTGTAACTGTAATAAAAAAAATTATATATCATGAAAATTATAATATCAGGTTCTTTAGGAAACATTGGAAAGCCTTTAACCACAAAATTAGTTAACGCTGGACACGACGTAATCGTAATAAGCAGTAATGCCGACCGAAAAAACGAAATCGAAAATTTAGGCGCTAAAGCAGCAATTGGTTCAGTAAGTGACAGCGCTTTTCTGGCTGCAACATTAGAAGGTGCCGATGCCCTTTTTGCTATGACGCCTCCAAATTTAGGAAGCCAGAATGTAATTGCCAATACAACCGAAGCCGGAAGCGCTTTCGCGAAAGCTATTTCAGAAACGAATATTAAGCGTGTGGTAATGTTAAGCAGTATTGGTGCTGATTTACCAACCGGAAACGGACCTATTGCAGGACTTTACAATATTGAAAAATTGTATAACGAGCTTGAAACTTCTGTTACTTTTTTAAGAGCGGGTTATTTTTATACTAATTTTTATAATGATGTTCCGATGATTCAGGGAGCGGGAATTATGGGCGGTAATTATCCATCTGAGGTTAAAATTCCGCTTGTTCATCCGGAAGATATTGCTCAGGCCGCAGCCGAAGAATTAGTTAAATCTCCATCTGGAAAAAACATTCGTTACATTATAAGTGATGTTCGTACTCCGGGAGAAGCTGCTAAAGTTTTAGGAACTGCAATTGGAAAAGCAGCTTTATCGTGGGTTGAATTTACTGATGAACAATCATTACAAGGAATGACTCAGGCAGGATTACCAGAAGAAATTGCTCAATTATATACTGAAATGGGAACTGGTTTACGAAACGGTAAAATTGCCGAAGATTTCTTAACAAGCGGTTTATCTGTAGATGGCGAAACTAAACTGGAAGATTTTGCGAAACAATTTGCAACAAAGTTCTAATTTCTTTTTGCCGCTAAGGCGCTAGGGCACAAAGTTTTTTTTTACGTCACTCGCAGATTGCGCAGATTTATTATCATTTTGTCATCAAAGCAAAAAAGCAGCAAATATTGCTGCTTTTTTGTTTATCCAAGAATCTAAATTTAATCAGGGTTGGCCAGAATTTTATACAATTCGGCATTTGAAATATAAAACTGATTTTCGATTCCTATTTGAGATAGTTTGGCGCTGACCAAATTGTTTTCTCTTGAATTAATAAGAAAGATCGAGCTTTCGCCAAAAGAGAATAATTTCTCTTCTGAATTCAGCATTGTGGTATAATCTTTTACCAGATTGTCAATTACGTTTTTCTGTCTTCTTAAAGACGCAATTTCCGTTTGCTGTGCTTTAATTTTGTTTTTAAGCTCTAATCGCTGTTGTTCGATATCAAATTTTAAATCCTGAATTTTCAGTTTTGCCATTTTTAAGCTTCCTCTTTCTTTTCTTAGGAAAATTGGAATACTGAAATCAATATTAAACTTATAATCATCGGCATTAAAAGAATCAAAATAAGCAGGTTCTGAAATATAATTATACCCAACATTTAATTTAGGAAGCAATGAATTGGCTTTTAGTTTTCGGCCAATTTCAAGGATATCCATTTTGGTTTCCAAAGCCTGAATTTTAGGATGAGATTCTAAACTTTCTACATTTACCATCATGGCATCTGTTTTAAGCGTTCCTTCTACTGTCAGGATTAAATTCTCTTCCGGTCTTACCACATCACCTAATTCAACCGGAACATTTTCAATCCATAAATAATTAGAAAGATACAATTTGGCTTTTGCCAGTTTCAAATTTCCATTCTCTACATTTAGTTCACGGTTTCTAACTGTAATTCCGGCTTCGACGCTGTCAATTGCAGGAGAATCACCTAATTCTATCAGCTTCTTAACGCCTTTAAAACGGGTACTTGCAAAACCGAGATAACTTTTGTAAAGTTCTGCTTCGTTGTAGCTTTTTCTCCACTCAAAATAAGCTTCGCTGGCTTTATATAAAACTTCAATTGCTTTTAGTTTTCTTTGTGCATCGCTTAATTTCAGCTGCAGTTTTCCTTCCCTTACATCGGCCATACGCTGGTTGATAAACATTCCCTGCCCCAAAGCAACGGTGATTCCTAAAGAGGTTAAACCCGCTTCCGGAGTACGATTCTGCGGGTTGTAATATTGTCCGTCAGTATCATCGAATCCGGCTTTTATCTCAACACCGTACCAGGTTGGAATTTTAAAACTGCTGTTTAAAAGCGAATAATATTCGGTTCCTTTAAATTCTTTCTTGCTGTAATCAACTTCAATTTTAGGATCAAATCCGCCACGCGCCACCATAAGTGCGGCCTGAGCATTGCTTAACTCTAAATTAGCCTGCTTTACCAGCGGATGGTATTTTTTTACGTATCCTAAAAACTCGCTGTAACTTAATTCCTCTTTATTAAAATCCTGACTGTATGCCTTAGAAAAGCCTAATAAAAATAAGAGAGAAAACAGCGCCGCAACGTATTTCAATTTATTTTTTGTCTTTACCATCTTTTGTTTCTTTTTCGCCTGAATTATAATAGTTTGGCGGGAAACCGTTTAGGTTTCGCCATATTTCATACCATACCGAAACAGTTTCGAGCAAGGCAATACTCTGCGCTCCTGCCCCAATGCTCAGTTCTTTTGGCCATTTATCTTCTCCATCCGGCGAAACCAGAATTCTGTATTTTCCGTTGGCACTGATAAAGTTTTCAATCGCCACTACTTTACCGCCAAAGGTTCCGTAAGATAACCCCGGCCAGCCCGAAAATACAATTCTCGGCCATCCGTCAAACCAAACACGCACTTTTGCACCACGGTGTACCAACGGTAAATCGATAGGATCTACATAGGTTTCTACCGCAATATCATAACTTGACGGCATAATGCTGATAATAGGAGTTCCTTCTTTAATTGTTTCTCCAATACCTGCCAGTAATGCACGGTTTACATAACCGCTTTGAGGCGCTGTAATGTAATACAAACCATTTCTTAAGCTGTAATTTACATATTGATTTTCTAATTTATTTACCTGCGCTTTGGTGTCATATTGCGTGCTTAAAGCCGTAAACTTATCACTTCTTGATTTCGAAATTTTCTCTGCGTATTCTGCCGAAATTCGGTTTATTTCTACTCTCGCATTTATCAATTCGTTTTTACTACTTAAAAGCTTGTTTTGCTGTGTGATGATATATGCTTCAGATTCCTGAAGTTTCAATCTCTTTTGCTCCACATCTGTTAAGGGTTTTAAACCTTCTTTGTTAAGTGCTGTCGAACGATCAAACTGCGTTTTAGCGATTCTCAATTGGGTTTTTACCGCTTCAAGATCCATGCTGTCACTTTTTATTTTCAGCTGGGCTTGTTTAATCTTGTTTTGAGCCTGCTGTAATTTCAGTTCTCTTTCGGTATTAAGCGACTGCGCCTGAACATCCAATGAGTTTACTTTATCGCCGTACGATTCTACCGCCATTTTTTTGGCATCGACCTGATCTTTGGTATTTCCAACCAAATTTGGATCTAAATAATCTTCTTTGGTTTCAGAAATAAACAAAATCGTATCACCTTTTTTTACATAATCGCCTTCCTGTACAAACCATTTTTCGATTCTTCCGGCAATAGCATTATGTACAGTCTGCGGTCTTTGATCTGGTTTTAAAGTGGTTACAGAACCGCTTCCGGAGATATTTTGTGTCCAGGGAAGGAAAAGACAGGCCACTCCAAACAATAAAAAACCAATTATTACTCTGTTTAATATTTTATAATGAGGTCTGCGGGCAACACTGGTGATAGATTTGTATTTGCCCGGTGCGATAATTACATGATTATCTTTTGATATATTGAGCATGATTAAAGCTTTATGTCGTTAATAATTTTTCCATCATCGATCGTGATCATACGGTCGCATTTGCTCTTCCAGATATCATTTTTAGAAGTAACAATTACAGTCCATTCGTGTTCTTCGGAAAGTAAAAAATCTACAATTTTAGCCGAAGTCAGTTCGTCCATTTTATCAACAGGATCTTCAAGGAATAATATATTAGGTTTGTGTACAATACTTCGTGCCAAAAGTATTTTCTGAACATCTGAAGCCGAAAGTTCGCGTCCGCCCGGATGAATCTGATGTTCGAGTCCGTTCGGGAAAGTTTTAATATCAGGCGTGAGACCTACGTTGTCTAAAGCCCATTTTAAATCTTCGTTATTCAGCATTTCGTTTCCAAAAAGAATATTTTCTCTAATCGTTCCTGCAAAAAGTGTATCGCCTTGTAAAAAAGTTCCGGCTTCGGCTCTAAACGTATCTTCGTCAACGCGGTTCATAAAATTATCGGTTACATACATAGCGCCGCTTTCCGGTTCTAATACGCCCGAAAGTAATCGCAATAAAGTACTTTTTCCTGCACCATTTGTTCCTCTTAATAATACTTTTTCGCCCTGATTAATTTTCAGGTTAATATTTTTAAGTGACTTTTTATTATGATTTGGGTAATTGTAACCTACGTTTTCGGTTTCGATATTAATTCCGGTATCGCTTACGTCTGATGTGTTTGGAATGCATGAAATTTCCATATCGGTAACCTGACCAATTTTTTCTACAGAAGTTAAAACATCATAAAAGGATTCCAGACCAAAGATTATTTTTTCTACTGAATTGATCAGCAATACAATAACAATTTCAGCTGCCACAAACTGCCCAATGTTCATTTGATGGTGAATTACCAGAAAACCACCAATCGACAATAAGGCAGCCGTAACAATAACTTTAAAAATAGTAAGCTGAATGTATTGTTTTTTCATTACCTGAAAGTGCTTTTCACGGTAATTTACATATTGACTCACATAGCCGTCGTTTCTTTCTAATGCATATTCGAAACCTCCTTTTCTGCGGAAGCTCTCGCGGTTGCGTGCAATTTCCTGAAGCCAGGCTGCTACTTTATATTTAAATTTCGATTCGTTAAGACTTGTTTCGAGTCCGTCGCGGTACGAAAATTTAAAAATGACATATAAAATCACAATAAACAAAAGGCCTATTACCATAAAAAAGGAATGGTACAAAACCAATAAAATGATACCAAAACCAACCTGCAAAAATGCCGTACAAAAGTCCAGCAATAGTTTTGCAGTTCCTTTCTGCACCATTAAGGTATCAAAGAAACGGTTTGCTTTTTCGGGCGCATATTCAGAATACATTTCTTTAAACTTAATTAAAGGCATTCTGTAGGCAAATTCAAAAGAAGAACGAACAAAAATTCGCTGCTGCAGATTCTCTACTATTCGAAGCTGCAAGATGGTTAAAACGCCGCCAAAACCAACGCCAATAGTTACCAGAATTACAAGAACAATCCAGGAAACACTAAGCTGTCCGCTTTGAATAAAATTGATAATAGCCTGAATTCCTAAAGGAAGAGAAAGGTTTACCAAACCTGCAAAAGCAGCATAAAATATAATTTGGTATACGTCGCGCTTATCAAGCCTTAGTAAGTTGAAAAATCTTTTTAAGGGTGTCATGAATTTATATATAAATACAAGATTAATAGATGATATTAAAGTACGAAAAAAATCGCATTCAGGATTACAAAAAAAATCATAATCCAAACAAAATTAAATATTTATATAATAACCCGAGGAGGCGGTAAATCTATCTTACCATGAAAGCCAAAAGAAAAAACAGCGTTATCAATGTAGTTTTTTCGCTGCCCCTTTAATTGAAAGGAAAAGCCGGCTAATGAAGTATAAGCCGGTACTAAATATTCTAATAACAAAATTCCTTTTGCAAGCTTCGTCGTTTTAGTGTCTTTAGTTTCGTAATCGTCCAGTTCTTCCGGGATGCCGTCGCATTTGAAGATTTTCTTCAGGAAGTTACAGGTCATGCCTTTAACCGAATGAGTTTCGGTATTATCATTTATGATTCGGCCAAAAGTACCCGATATATTAATGCTGCTCATTAAAAAATAGCCGATTAGCAACGCCTGAAGGCATTTGCATAAAAGACTATTTTTAATTCTGTTGAGCATTGCAAAAAAATAAATTAAGGGCGCAAGTTAAAACTAAATTTTTATCGCAACATTAGAATAACATTAGAATTCAAATTATTATCAGCCCTTTATTTACAAGGGTTTCTTACTAATAAAAACATAAAATAAGTCAGAAAATAATAACCCAATATTTTAAGTTTTGGAGGTTAAATTTTGGTATTAAACAGGTTATCTAAACTTTAAATTTTCGGTTTTCAATAAATATTTTTATCATAAGTAAACGATCGTTCATTTATTATTATATCTTTGCATCAAATTAAAATCCTTTTAGATTGAGAACGAGAGATGTTAATAAAGAAGAATTAGTTAAACAAAAAACTATAGAAATGATCGTAAAGCATGGCATTGAGGGCTTTGCGATGAACCGTCTCGCCAAGGAATGCGGTATTTCTGTAGCGACTCTTTACATTTATTATGCTGACAAAGAAGATTTAATCAAAAAAATTGGGACTGAAATGGGGACTTATTTTTTTAAAAGTTCCCTAAAAGATTTCTCGCCTGACATGCCTTTTGCAGAAGGTCTTGCCAAGCAGTGGGAAAACAGATCAGAGTTTATGCTGAAAAACAAAGACAAAATTGCCTTTTGGGAAATTCTTCAAAATTCTAATTATGGAGAATATATCGTAAACGAAAGCCTGATGGAATTAAAAGAGATTATGACGCAGTTTTTAAACAGAGCAATTGAAAGAAAAGAAATAGTACCCGTATCAAAAGAAGTTTTCTGGAGTATTGCTTATGGACCTTTATATAATTTACTGCGTTTTCATGAAAAAGGAAAAGGACTTGGAGGCTCCACTCCGTTTAAATTAACAGCCGAGATTCAACAAGAAGCATTAAGCTTAGTAATTAAAGCACTAAAACCTTAAATAATTATGTTATGAATGTCTTGATATTTGCAACTAATATAAAAACAGAAAAAAACAAGGATAAAATCGCAACATTTTTAAATGCAAACAAATCTATTTTGCAATGGACTATTGACCAAGAAGATATTGATTGTGTATTACGAATTATAAGCGAGAAACTTAACGCAGGACAAATAATTGAATTACTGAATTTTCACAATTTTGACTGCAAAGAACTACAATAATATATATGAACGAAAAACAAACTTCTGCACCAAGTTTTAATGGCTATCAAAAACTTGTTATTTTTCTTTTAGCCATTACACAATTTACAGTTGTGCTGGATTTCATGGTAATGTCTCCTCTGGGCGATATTATGATGAAAACTTTAAAAATTACGGCATCACAATTTGGTATTGCCGTTTCTGCTTACGCCTTTAGTGCTGGTATTTCAGGACTTTTAACGGCTGGTTTTGCAGATAAATTTGATAGAAAAAAGCTGTTGCTTTTCTTTTACATTGGTTTTACAATAGGAACTTTATTTTGTGCAATAGCTCCCAACTTTTTTCTGTTGGTAGCGGCCAGAATCTTCACTGGTTTATTTGGCGGTGTAATTGGTTCTATTTCTATGGCTATCGTGGCTGATTTATTCAGCTTGCAACAGCGTGGTAAAGTAATGGGATTTATTCAAATGGGATTTGGTGTAAGCCAGGTTCTTGGAATCCCGATTGGTTTATACATCGCCAATGCCTGGGGATGGCACGTTCCTTTTTTATGGATCGCAGCAATGGCAGCGCTTATTACCATGGTTTTGTTTTTAAAATTAAACCCTATTACAGAGCATTTAAAGTTAAAACAAGAGAAAACAGCTTTACTGCATTTGGTACATACTATTTCTAAAAAGAATTATCAGGTTGGTTTTTTATCTACTGCCCTGCTTTCTATTGGAGGTTTTATGATGATGCCTTTTGGAAGTGCTTTTGCCATAAACAATCTTAAAGTAACCAATGAAGAATTACCTTTATTATTTATGATTACCGGAATTGCTACTTTATTTACCATGCCGTTTATTGGTAAACTGAGTGATAAGGTAAATAAATTTAAAATCTTTGCTGTTGCAACTGTTATGGCGGTTATTTTAATTAATATTTACTCTCATTTTGGTCCAACTCCATTTTGGATTGTATTGGTTATTAACGTATTTATGATGGCAACAATCATGAGCAGAATGGTTCCATCTACAACTTTAACGTCGGCAATTCCTGATCCCCAGGATCGTGGTGCTTTTATGAGTATCAACTCGTCTTTACAGCAAATGGCCGGAGGTTTTGGAGCAGTACTTGCCGGATTCATTATCTATCAAAAGGACAGTTATGCGCCGCTGGAACATTATGATACTTTGGCTATGGTTGCTTCTGCTATCATGTTACTGACCATTTATCTGGTATTTAAAGTGAGTAAAATTGTAGAAAGCAAAACCAACAAGTTTTAATTTCTTTAGAAGAAAAAAAGCTGCATAAATCGAAAAACTCCCAAGTATATTGGGAGTTTTTGTCTTTTTAAGCACTAAGGCTGAATTTGATTGATTCTCATATAATCTTTTAAATATTTATCCGGATCCGAAGCGGCGTATTCGTTTTCAGGTTCCGGGATGGTGTGGATTTTTGAATCTGTAACAGCTACTACGGCAGAACAAACGTAGATTCCTATTTTTCCTTCGCTGTATTTAAAATCCAGTAAAGTCAGTTTTACAATATCGTTTATAGAAAGTTCGTAGTAATTTCCGTAACGGATTATCTTGAAATAAATCTGTTTGTTTTCGTGAATTTCAAATTGATTCGTCTGTATGTTTTCAAAAATGAAATTATTCTTCACATCCTTTTCATTAAATCCCCAAGCTCTAAATTGTACAAAACCGTTCATAAAATCAATAGAAATATAATATCCAGTTCCTTCTTTATCACATTCTATTACAAATCCGGTTTTTCCCATTCCTTCTACCGAAAGTGTTCCTTCCCAGACAAAATCCATTGAAGGTTTTTCGAAGCAGTAAATTTCATAACCGCTTCTGCAGCCAAATCTCCATTTGTTTTCATTTTCGATTTGAAATTCGGCTGTTGGATTTCCTAAAATGGGTAATGGCTGCGGAAGATCTTTCTGCAAAATTGACTTTTGATACAAATTCTCCCAATGATGATAGGTTTTCAATAAAAGTCGGCCGCTTTTATCAATATCGAGTTCTTTTGGAGGCGGAATTACGCGGTGGGTATTTACATTTCCATCGGCAAAATAAAAATTATAGATTAAAAAATGATCGCCGTCTTTTACAACTCTTGCCGCATAATTTCCCTGTGGCAATAATACATTATTATGAAAGGCGCAATATTCTGATTTAAAATCAGATGCCATCCAATACCTGACTTTTATGTCTTCTCTAATTGATCCCAAAAGATAATGCGAACCTTTAATTTCGACTACGCAAGGACATTCGACATCATCATACACATACGGAAAATGAAGCGGTTTTTGGAGCACAAATCCATCATTCTCTAATTTGGCAACACCAATACAGCCTCTTCTATACGTTGGACCAGACGCGCTTCGGGCACAAATCAACAGATAATCTTCTCCTTGATAATGGTATTTAAAAGGATCCCGAAAACTTATCCATTGTCTCGGATTATTTGACGGGCTTTCGTAATGCGGCGCTTCACTTTTAAAAGGAAGTCCGTACAGATTTTCTTTTTTCCAATGAATTAAATCTATAGAAACAGCTCGTCCTATTTTCTGTTCAATTCCCTTATCCTGACGTTTGAGTCCGGTGTAATACATTTCATATCCTCCCCCATCTGACTTTTTGCTCACGTGCATCGTCCACAACATATCATCGTCCCATTCTCCCGGTTCTCCTACCCAAAGGGCATTTTTTACCCTTTTCCACGAAAGTCCGTCTTTAGATACTGCATGTGCAATATAATCGTGATTGGGAATAATCAAATGAAACAAATGATGCACTCCATTTTCGTCTATAAATATATCAACGTCTCCTATTTCCCAGTTGCTAAATCCTGATCCTGAATACATTTTATTACTTATTTAATTTGTTGGCTATAATTTTTAACACATTATTTCGCTCCTCTGGAGCTTAAAACCACGGTGTACATAATTGCTATACATATTATGCTCCGCTGGAGCACCTTTTTACATTAAACCAACCTAGTTATTTAATTATTTTATAATGTTTTAATCCTTCTAAAATACCTTCGGAAGCAAAGGTTTTGGCTACATAAATACTTTTGCTGGTTTCATATTCAGCCAGTTCTGCGCTTCGGTTTCCTACTATGATTCCTTTTACGGGGCCTCTAAACATATCAATATCGTTTCCTGAATCTCCGGCGGCAATTACATTACTTAGCGGAATGGCCCATTTACGGCACAAAAATTTTATGGCATTGCCTTTTGAAGCACGTTTGGGAATAAAATCCAAAAACTGACCGTGACTCGGAATTATATTTACTTTGTACCAGCCTGTTCCTAAAACCCGAATCAGTTCTTCGTGATTGTAATGCTCTTTTTCATAGTAATAGGAAATCTTATACGGATTTTGAGCATTTTCTTCCTGAAGTTTTATCCATTTAATCTCTTTTAGTCGATTCACGATATCGTCTCTTTTCCATCGTCCGGCCAGGAATTTTGCCCAGCCTTTGTCTAAAATATAATCTTTACCGTTGGTGTAATAAATCTCTGTGCCAACAGAACAAATTATAAAATCAGGAAGCGGAAATTGTTCTTCGTCTATAACCTTTTTTACCAGCGTTAGATTTCTGCCCGAAGCCATCGCAAAAGCCATTTTTTCTGTGCGATTTACAAGATGCGTTTTTAATTCCTTCAATCCCGGATTGTTCAGTTTGGGTTCGATCAACGTTCCGTCAATATCCGAAACCAATAAATGATCGATTTTTCTTTTTAAACGATCTACATTGATATTAGGATAATGCAGTTTTTTTATTCCCGCGCCAGACGACAAGGATAAATTTTCGTTGACCAATTCTACATATTGGTTTACGTGGCTCAGCCAGCTGTAATGTTTTTGAATGTTTATAGCGCCGTTATTCGAATAGTATTTCCATTGATTTTCATCGGTTAGAATATTTCGAAGGGCTTTTTTAATTTGATTTTCGTCCTGCGGATCTACCAGTTCTCCGTTTTGGCAGACGGGAATAATTTCTGAAGGTCCGCCATTTTTCGTAACCACAACCGGAAGTCCTGAACTAGCCGATTCTATTACGGTTAAACCGAAATTTTCATGCAAGGCCAGATTTACAAATACGCCTCGTTTTTCTGCGGCATATCGATAAATAATAGAAACTTCATTTTCGACGTCATGTTTTTTCGGAATCGCCATTTTTCCGTACAAATCGTATTTATCCATCAACAATAATAAATCGGTTAAAACGTCTTTTTCAGATTCCGGCATTTTGGCGATGTCTTTACGGATTCCGGCAAAAATGACCAGATTGGCAATGCTTTGCAGTTCTTTGTCTTTGCCGTAAACATCTATAAGTGTATGCAGGTTTTTATGTCGGTCTGGTCTTGAAAGTGCCAGAATAAAGGGTTTATGCGGATTGGTCAGGAATTTAGAAATGGTTTCAGAAACCCAGTATTTTCGCTGGGTTTCTTCCATTTGTTTGTCAATATCGGTTTCCTGAAAATAATAAGGAGCAAATTTTCTGGTATCGATTCCGGGAGAAATCGCGTGGTATTTTCCCAACTCAAAGTTTTTATAGGCTTTGTAGGTTTCGATTTCCTGTTCTGTCGAAGTAACAATAAATTCAGATAATTCTAATGTCTTTTCTTCGGCGGCGATTCTTTCTTTAAACTTAAACTTTTTTTCTAGTTCTTCTTCGCTTAAACCGCTTTCGAGTAATTTTTTCTTTTTATAAAATCCAAGCGAATGTCCTGTATGTGCAAACGGAATATTTAAAACGGCTGATAATTCGGCAGCGGCATATCCGGCATCGCCATAATGCGAATGAATCCAGTCCGGAAAAATATTATGCTCTTTAATATGCTGTACAACACCGTTTACAAAAGTGTCAAGTCCTTCCCATAATTGTTCTTTGGCTTTGTATTTTTTCCCTAGAAAGGGAATTCGGCGTATATCTAATTTTTCATTAATTACCTCAACAGGAACTGCATATTCAGGCGAAAGTGCAGGATCATCAATCAATCTTGTAAATAAATGAACGTGTTCTACATCTTTATGCTGCGATAAAAATTCGGCCAGTTCGTATACATATTTCGTTTGTCCGCCATTATCAGCATCGCGCCCTATTTCAAGACCAGATCCTTTTAAAAGTCCGTGTATATTAATTAATGAGATTCGTAATTTTTTCATCATTCTTGCATTGTTGTTTTGAAAGTTCAAGTTACTATGCCCGTCACGATATAATTGAAATAATTACATTTTAAATTTACATAGTTCCCACATGATAAAGCATTGAAAACATTTGATTTATTAAACCAAAATTTTAATTTATTATGAAGAAAATACGCTGTATAAACAAAAAAACTCCCAATAATTTTGGGAGCCTTTTACTTTTTAACTTAACCAGCCGCTTATTAGCTTTCTATAGGTTTCGCCTATTGGCAGAAAATCGCCGTTTGTCATCTTAATCTGGTTGCCTTCGATGACCTTTATTTTGTTTTTAGGGATGATAAACGAACGATGAATGCGCACAAATTGATTAGACGGAAGTTTCTCCAGAATATCTTTCATATTCTCCAAAACCATGATTTTTTCGTCTTTGGTATGAATTCGGATATAATCTTTTAAACCTTCAATGTATAAAATATGATCTGTTGCAATTTTGTGGTGTTTTCTATCGGCTTTTACAAACAAATAATCCTCGGCATCTAAGTTTTGAAAAGTTTCCTGCCAGCGGATGAATTTTTCAACGCTTTGATAAAACCGATTAAAAACAATGGGTTTGAGCAGATAATCGATAACATGAAACTGAAAAACATCTAAAGCATATTCCGGATAAGCCGATGTAATAATGAAATTATGCTTTTGATTGAACATTTGCATTAATTCCAAGCCCGTTAGTTGCGGCATTTGAATGTCGATAAAAACCAAATCTACAGATTCATTATTTAATATTTCAATGGCTTTAAAAACATCAGAATCAGCATATAAAACATTTAATCTTGGCACTTTTGAAGCATAATCTGCCATTAATTTTACTGCAAGAGGTTCGTCGTCTAATATGATGCAATTTATTTTTTTCATTTTAAATCTATTTCAAGTTCGGCTGTAAACTGATTGTTTTGGTTTGTAAATGTTAGTTGATGTTTTTGCGGATAATAAATTTCCAATCGTTTTTGCAGGTTTTCTAATCCAATGCCGCCCAATTTGTTTTTTTTTTTTGTTCCGATGTCATTCAGCACTTTAAAATTGAGTTTTCTATCTTTTACTTTTAAATCAATCTTTATAGGGTTTTCATTAGATGTTTTCCCATGTTTTAAGGCATTTTCGATTAAAGGTGATAAAATATAAGGCGGAATTTCTTCGAACTCATTTTCGGTTTCTATTTTCAAATCTACAAAAGAAGTTTCCTGATGTCTTAATTGTTCGAGTTCGATATAGGCTTTTATATAATCGATTTCATCTGATAATTTAATCTTTTCTTTCTGCGATTCGTAAGTCGTAAATCGCATAATCTGACTCAGTTTTTCGATCGCCATTAACGATTTATCCGATTGAAAATAAACCATCGAATAAATGTTATTGAGCGTATTAAAAATAAAATGCGGATTTATCTGGGCTTTCAAAAATTTAATCTCGGTGCTTTTGTTTTCTTCTAAAATAATCTGATTATATTCTAAAAGCCTTATAAAATAAATAACAAACCAAAGCAGCGAACTCAAAATAATAGCCTTACTGCTGTATTGCAGATTATCGAGCATGTAGTTTAAAAATTCCGTATCGGTATAATTAACTCTGTGAAATAAAATCTCGGTTGCAACCTGCTCAATCAATCCTCTTAAAAAGGTAAAAAACAAATAGGAAACAAATACACCTGCAAAAAATCTTTTCCATTGAAAAGACTTAAAAACCAGTTTCATTACTACGAAATAATGAAAATAGAAAGTCAATATAAAAACAATTAAATAGGTAACAAAAAACAAATCAGGTACAGAAAACGCTGCTCCTATTGGGTTTTTCACGAATGTAAAGTAAGCCATCAAAAACCAATAGATAATATGAATGAGTAATTCAGCCTTTTTTGATAATGTTCCTTTATGCATGTTTTGTAATTTTTCTCAAAGATATACATTCATAAAAAAGAGTAAAACAGGGTTTGTAGATTAATCGCGGGGGTTTGTCGATAAAAGTAGTTTTCGGCTTTTTTTCGATACAGTTTTGCAGGGTAATTAATTAAAAAACCATGAAAAAAATTATCTTCTTACTGTTTATTCTTCTCAACCAAACCAATGTATTAAGCCAGCAGTTTTCACTAAAAGGAAAAGTGATCAATCAAAATAAAGAACAAATTGAATTCGTAACGGCCAGTTTATTAAAAGACAATAAAATAGTTGAATCTGTTTCTACCGACAGCTTAGGAAATTTTGAAATGAAAGCGGTAAAAGGAAATTACAAACTGTTACTGGAACAATTTGGAACCGAATATGCAAACAAAGAGATTGCTTTAAATGAAAATATTGATTTAGGCACAATTGAAATTAAGGAATCTCTGCAATTAGAAGGCGTAACGATAAAATCAAGAAAAAAACTGATCGAACAAAAAGTCGACCGACTTGTTTTTAATGTCGAAAACTCGGTAACGGCAACAGGCGGAACAGCATTAGATGCACTAAAATCGACTCCGACAGTACGCGTGCAAAATGAGGTTATTTCTATTGTGGGCAAAGGCGAAGTTTTGGTTATGATTGATGATCGTATTCAAAAAATGACTCCGGAGGATTTAACGGTTTTCTTAAAATCTATTCCGTCAGATAATATTAAAAGTATTGAAGTAATTACAACGCCTCCGGCAAAATATGATGCAGAAGGGAACAGCGGCTTGATTAATATTAAGCTGAAAATGGCAAAAGCCAATTCATGGAATGCTAATATTGGAAGTTCGTACACGCAAAAAACATACGCTGGCGGGAACCTCAACGGATTGTTTACTTACAATCAGGATAAACTTTCTTTGCAGACTTCTATAAGCAAAGGAACAGGAAAGCTTTTAACGAATTCTGAAAGTAAAATTTATTACCCAAATGAATTATGGAAACAAGAAACTGCCAACAAATCTAAAAATGATTTTTTGAGTTTAAGTTTAGGAATAGATTATAAACTAAGCACAAAATGGTCTGCAGGAATGAGTTATCTGGGCAGTTTTAATGATCGAGTTTCGGCTAATAATCCGTTTACGACTATCTATAATCATGATGTGCCGAGTTCTTATATCGCAGCTGATGTAAAGGCTGAAAATGCTCCAAAAATGAATGCGGTAAATCTTCATAATACTTTTGCATTGGATACTTTAGGGAAAAGTATTTCGGTTGACTTTGATTATTTCAATTATCAAAAAAACGATTCCCGTTTTTTTTCCGGAAACGAGTTGGATGCTTCTAAAAACGTAATTTCTAACAGTTATTTTTCTTCTACAAACAGCAATCTTAACAAAATAAACAATTATTCGGCGGCTATAGATTTTACACTGCCTTATAGTTGGGCTGACCTTAGTTTTGGTGCCAAAGCTTTTCATACCAACACAAATAACAATCTGGTGGTGTATGATAATGAAACAGGAAATCCGGTTTTGAATACCAATCAGTCGAATGTTTTTAATTATAAAGAATACAATCAGGCTTTGTATTTTTCGGGAAGTAAGAAGATAAACCCACAATGGGAAATGCAGATTGGTCTGCGATCTGAAGCTACGCAGACAAAAGGTTTCTCAGAAAATTTAAATCAAACCAATACCAATAATTACATTAAATTATTCCCAACGGCTTATGTAACGTATGTACCGAATGAAAACAATACTTTTTCGCTGAATTACAGCCGAAGAATCCGCAGACCTGATTTTGATTATCTAAATCCGTTTATGGTGAAAACAAGTCCGTATTATTATTCAGAAGGAAATCCGTATTTGAAACCTTCTATAATAGATAATTTTGAGTTTTCGTTTATCAGAAATCAGAAATGGGTCAATTCTGTTTACTTTTCTCAGGTTTCAGATTTCGGACAGGAATTATCGATCATCGATCCTGTTACCAACGTAACCAGAAGTACACCTTTAAATTATGCGAATACGTATCAAATTGGTTTTTCAACTTCGTATAATTTCAATAAATGGTCATGGTGGAATAGTTTTACAGGTTTTAATTTGAATTATCAAAATGTGAAATCGAAAACAGCTTTCATTAAATCGACCGATGGCCACAACGGATATATTTACAGCAATAATGATTTTACCGTTAATCCTTCTAAAACATTTTTCCTTGGTTTGAATTATGGTTTACAATTGCCGGGACGTTATCAGATTTTTAATATCTCGACGCTTAATATTCTGGATATTTCAGTTAAAGTGCTGGCTTTAAATAAAAAATTATCCCTTACTCTTGTTGGAGAAGATCTTTTAAATGCTCAAAAACCATTAATCAGTTATGATTCAAACGGTATTAAAACAAATGTAAAAAGTTACAGCGATACGAGAGGTTTTAGAATCTCGGTAAGTTATAAATTCGGTAATGAAAATATTAAATCGAAACAGGCCAATTTTAAAAATGAAGAGGAAAGAAGCCGCGCGAATTAGTTTTGTGAATTAAGTGTTTATAAAAAAACCTCGCAGTAAATGTGAGTTTTTTTTATTTACATTCTTTGCGTTCACGAGCAAGATGCTCGCGCCAGCAGGGGAAACATTACATTAGCATCTTTTTTATAATAAAGCTTAACATCTAAAAGCAAAAGACTTAAGCTAATGCAAATAATTGGTAAGAAAGCTTTTCTCAAAAGATAAAGTTTTTCGAATTTTGAAATTACTATCATTTTTTTATTTTACATTAATATCAAAAGAAACTGTTTTATTAAGATCTGGTGTTACTTTGTCATCAAAAATATATTGAGCTATTATTTCAATTCTGTTAAGACCTTTTTTTGTCAAAACTTCTTCCACAATAATTTCTGCGGGTAATTTACTTTTAATAATTCTTTTAACCTTTGAGTTATCAACACCAACATTTTGTATTTTAAAACTTCTTTTAGCACGGGGTATATTGGCTACTAAATAATAATATCTTATAGTATCGCCAACTTTTAAAACTTCATCCTTCTTAATTTCAACATTTTTTTTATTCTCTATTTTATATTGTCCCACTGGCCAAATTGAATAACCATCATACATTTTTACTGTTTTCTCTTCGAATTTTATGATAAAAGCTGTCTTTCCAAGACTATCACACATAATGTATTTGTTTATTAAGCCATTTTGGTCATAATAAGTGCTTTCTAAATTTATCTTACTATCCTTTCTGTAATAAATAGTTCTAATTTTTCCATTGTCAAAATAATAAGAGCAAATACCAGTTGGTTCATTATTCATAAATTGTCCTTCAGCAATTTTAATTCCTTTTTCATTGTACCTTACAAATTTTCCTTGTAAAATTGTATCGCCATTTCTAATGATGTACTCATTTTTTCCTATTAATTTTCCATCTGGATTATGTTCTTTTAGAATATAAACTTTTTTATCATTAGAACGTTTATTGAATACTATTAGCCCAATAATTACAATAGATAATATTAGTGATGTTACTTTATATTTTGTTTTCATTATTTCTGCTATTTTGCTTTGCGTTCTTTATTAATTAAATCATAACTCTGCGAAGTCAGGAGACTTCGAACAGCTTTTCATTAGAACTCTTCGAAGAACTGGGTGATCCGGCAGCTGCACAAAATACTAATTCACGTTTACACTAAAAGAAATCGTATCATTGATAATTGTTTTTTCTTTATCATGAAACTCATACTTAAAAATTGCTCTTATAGTATTTGTTCCCTTTTGAGTTAGTACTTCCTTTACATTAATACCCGTTGGAGGTATTTGCGTAAATACTCTTTTAACTTTAGAATTATCTACATCGAGATTTTCAATCTTAAAACTACGTTTTGCAGTAGGTATATTAGCTATTAAATAATGATATTTTAAAGTATCTCCCACCTTTAAAACTTGATTTGTTTTAATTTTGAATTGTTTTCTATTTGCAATTTTATATTGATAGATCTCAATTAATGGTAAACCTTGATAGTTTTTTATATTACCAGATTCATCATAAGTGATCAAAAAATCAAGTATTCCGAAATCATCATGCATTGCATATTTCCTCACTTTCCCATTAGGGTAATTATAAGTACTTTCTTCTGTTACTTTGCCATTTTTACGGTAATGTATTGATTCGATATTTCCATTGTCGAAATAGTAAATACTTTTTCCTTTTATATGTCCATTTACAAAATTACCTTCAGCTATTTTATTACCTTTTTGATTATATTGCGTAAACTTACCTTCCAAGATAGTATCTCCATTTCTAATTATATATTGTGATATATCTGTTACTTTTTTGTCCGGATAATAACTTTTCAAATAAAATATTTTCTCTTTTTTATTATACAAGAATAAAATTGTAGATCCAAGAAGTATAATAATTGAAGTTACTATAATGGCTATTATATATTTTTTATTCATTATTTCTGTTATTTTGCTTTGCGTTCTTCATTAATTAAATCACCTTTTTTACTGTACGAAAGCACTGTAACTGAATCCTGTTCTTTTGTTGCTTTTTTCTCTCTTTCTTTAATAGCATCGTTTATTGCCTTTCCAGCATTAATACCATTATCAACAGCAGTTATTGCATCATCCGCTTTATTTTCTATTGTTGCTCTTCCGCCGTTTGTTCCTTTTCCTATGGGTGCAAAATTGACATTTAACTCAAAAGCCGCTACCGTAGTCATAACTTCTAATGAACCGCCAAAATCTATCCACGGCACATCTCTGCCTCCTTTGGGTAATGCACTTGGGTTTTGATTGTTTTTTCCGTCAGAAAATGCAATTCCGTTTGCTCCAGGACCAGATCCCCCTTTCTCTTTTGTAGTACCAATAGGAATTGATTTTATAATGCTTGACATAGTTGCCTGTACGGAACTTACCGCGGAATCATATTTGTTTGCAAACCATCCTCTAAAAAAACTGGCAGTTGAAGTCGAAAAATTAATTTACATTTACATTAAAAAAGATTGTATCACTTATAACTGGAGCTAATTTATCATCAAATTTATATTGAACAATTGCTCTAATTTTATTAGACCCTTTTTTTGTTAAAACCTCTTCTACATCAATCCCAGTTGGGACAATATCCTTTAAAATCCGTTTAGTTTTTGAATTATCTATGGCTAAATTTTGTATTATAAAACTTCTCTTTGCATTCGGTATTTTCGCAACGATAAAACTATAATTCAAAATATCCCCTACTTTTAAAACTTGGCTAGGCTGACGAAGCATTTTCATACTATAGCCATGATAACCTAAAACTCCTTTTTCATCATAAGTTATTATAAAATATGGTTCTCCTAATTCATTGTACATAACATACTTTCTAATTAAACCATTTTCATTGTAATAAGTACTTTCTTCCGTAGTTTTACTATCCTTTCTATATGATATTGATTCAATTTTTCCATTATCATAATAATAAATACACTCCCCTTTTACGTGTCCATTGACAAACTGCCCTTCTGAGATTTTATTTCCTTGCTCATTATAATTAACAAACTTTCCGTGCAGGATAGTTTTACCATTTCTTACCACATATTCATTTGTTCCCATTAGTTTTCCTGATGCGCTATAGTCTTCTAAGATAGAAACTTTTTCATTCTTATAGTAAAGGAATAAGAATATTAAAGCTAGTGCTATAACAAGTAATACTATATATGTTTTTTTCATTATTTCTTTTTTTGTTCTTCGTTATAAATATCTTTTCGGACGTATTCATTTTTATTTGGATTATTAGGATCGCTTACTGTTTGAATATATTCCGTTGGTTTTTTCTCTTCCTTATTCGCGTTTTCTTTAATAGCATCTTTTATTGCCTTTCCGGCATTAATACCATTATCAACTGCAGTTATTGCGTCCTCTGCTTTGTTTCCTATTGTTGCTCTTCCGCCGTTTGTTCCTTTTCCTACGGGTGCAAAATTGACATTTAACTCAAAAGCAGCTACTGTAGTCATAACTTCTAATGAACCGCCAAAATCTATCCACGGAACATCTCTGCTTCCTTTGGGTAATGCACTTGGGTTTTGATTGTTTCCTCCGTCAGAAAATGCAATTCCGTTTGCTCCAGGAATCAGGTAACTTCACATACTCGATTTCTTCAAACTTATTCTATAACAAACACTTAAATGACTTCTAAAAGTTTTATTCTTAAAAAGATAAGACAAAAAAACCTCGCAATTGCGAGGTTTTCTTTTACATTCTTTACGTTCACGAACAAGATGCTCGCGCCAGCAGGGGCAGAATCCTAATTCACATTTACACTAAAAGAAATCGTATCATTAATAATTGTTTTTTCTTTATCATTAAACTCATACTTAACAATTGCTCTTATTGTATTTATTCCTTTCTGAGTTAGAACTTCTTTTACATCAATGTTTGTTCGTGAAGTTTTTAACATTTTTCTATTAATTTTTGAATTATCAGAACTAAGATTTTCAATTTTAAATGTACGTTTTGTATTAGGTATATTAGCAACAATATATTTATGTATAAACACATCTCCAACTTTTAGATGTTGATCATTTTTTTGTTTACTAGATTTTTTATATTGATATACTTCCATTACCGGAAAACCTTGCCAACTATTTATGTCTCCAATTGTGTCAAATTTTGCAATAAAAGCCGTTCTTTCTGAATCATCACTCAATGCATATCTCTTAATTTTTCCACTCTCATAATAATACGTTGTTTCTTCAGATAATCTTTTTTCATTTTTGTAATCAATGCTTTCAATATTACCATTCTCAAAATAAAAAATAACCGGTCCTATTGCTTCACCATTTTTAAATATACCTGATTTTATTTTTACACCATTGTACTTACAAAGAATATATTTTCCATCTAAAATAGTATCACCCTTTTTAATAAAATATGCTGAAAAAAGTATTTCTTTATCTTTAGGAAAATATGTTTTTAACACACCTATTTTTGTGTTTTCTTTTTTACAGGAATAAAACATAACCCCAAACAATACAAATAATATCAATAATTTATTAATATTTCTCTTTTTCATCTTAATTATTTTTTTCGATTTTAACAGTTTTTCCATCAACTATCTTTTCTGTTTTTTGAAGTGTAGCATCCTTGCCTCCATAATGAAGGACTTGAAGAGTATCTTTTTTTGCTTGAGGCTCTTTATCTTTTTGTTCTTTCAAAGCATCTTTTATCGCTTTACCAGCATTAATACCATTATCAACTGCAGTTATTGCATCATCTGCTTTATTTTCCATTGTTGCTCTTCCTCCGTTTGTTCCTTTTCCTATCGGTGCAAAATTTACATTTAACTCAAAAGCTGCTACTGTAGTCATAACTTCTAATGAACCTCCAAAATCTGCCCAGATAACATCTCTGCCTCCTTTGGGTAATGCACTTGGGTTTTGATTGTTTCCTCCGTCAGAAAATGCAATTCCGTTTGCTCCAGGACCAGATCCCCCTTTCTCTTTTGTAGTACCAATAGGAATTGATTTTATAATATTTGACATAGTTGCCTGCACAGAACTTACCGCGGAATCATATTTGCTTGCAAACCATCCTCCAAAACTGGCAGTCGGATTTCTTGGGGCTAATTCTAATCCTTCAAGTTTTCTGCCCATTCCCATTTTATTTTCCCCGCTCTGCGAAGTCTCCCGACTTCGCAGCTGTTTGTATGTTCATTATTCAAATCACTAAACTTCTCAGAACCGATTTTTCCAAACTTATCCAATAACAAATATCTAAATAACTTCTAAAAGTTTTATTCTTAAAAAGATAAGACAAAAAAACCTCGCATCGCTGCAAGGTTTTCTTTTACATTCTTTGCGTTCACGAGCAAGATGCTCGCGCCAGCAGGGTATTAGGAAATGTTTGTATTCTTACCCCCGCTCTGCAAAGTCTCCCGACTTCGCACTGTTTGTATGTTCATTATTCAAATCACGAAACTTCGCAGAACCGATTTTTTCAAACTTATTTAATAACAAATACCTAAATAACTTTTAAAAGTTTTATTCTTAAAAAATAAGACAAAAAAACCTCGCAATTGCGAGGTTTTCTTTTATATGTTTTGTCGATAACTCAGAGTCACACGAAAGGATTCGTGCGAGAGCGGTGGTAACATTTATTCTTTATCAAAACATTTTAAGTACTAATAATAATAATAAACCTAATGCCAAAAAGACATACCATCTTTTTTTTAAAGAACCAAAAAGTTCTATATTATTAGAAAATTTTAATATTATACCAGCTATAATTAAGCCAATAGGTGCCAAAAAACTATTAAACTCTTGAAAACTCATCTTACTTAATTTAAAATTGATTTAAAAAAATATATTATTGAAAAAATAGCTGTACCTACAATAATTACCCAATGCTGCACTTTATTAAGCCGTGTACCTTCTTTTGTAAACAACTCTTTTTCGATATTTTTAAGCCAAAAAACATGAAATTTATAAACTATAAACGATATAGTAGCTAAAAAGATACTGATAAACATATTTTTCATAAAAAACATTATTAAATTATTTTGCAATTTTTTTAACTGTATCCCCTGAGGTGTTTTTTGTAATTTCTTTAGAAGCCTTAAGAAACTCTTTTGTAGAGTTTGCAAGAGTAGGGTTAGGAACTGGAAATAATGCCCCTGCAAGTGCTCCTGCTACTTGACCCGTAACTTCAACAGCTACATCGTGCATTGCAGCTTGTCCATTACCAGTAATTGCATTAGTCGTAATCTCAATTGCTTTACCTCCTAAGGTGATATATCCACCAATTTCTGCTACTTTTAGTCCTGGCGCAGCACCAACCCCTTCAAATGGTGCACCTGCAGCTGCGGCTGCAAGACCTGTTGTAGTAGTCTTTTCACCAATTTTCTGTATTTCTTTAGAAAAACTAACAATTTCAGTTTTGTTTTCGTTCACTAATTGACCGGCTTTTAATGTTTCTTTAGTTGAATCAATAACTTTCGACACCACTTGTTCAACCTTATGTACACCAGAATCAACCTTGCTTTTTATATAATTCCCAAAACTAGCGGTCGGGAAAGGATTCGTGCGAGAGCGGTGGAAACGATTTCTTCAAACTTATTCTATAACAAACACTTAAATAGCTTCTAAAAGTTTTATTCTTAAAAAGATAAGACAAAAAAACCTCGCAATTTCTGACGAGGTTTTCTTTTATATGTTTTGTCGATACCTCAACGCTACACGAAAGGATTCGTGCGGGAGCGGTGGGTTCTTCCATTATCTACCATAAGTGCAGTTTATTTAATATATATATAATCCCTAACAATATAAAAGCAATACCGCCAGCATAACCGCTAAAATTTACACTTACTAGTGGATATGAAGGTGGTCTTTTTAACATAAAAATAATAATTCCAATTCCAAAAATTATCATTAAAACACCTACGCCTATATTTTCTATAACTTCCATTTATTACTTTTTATTTAAATCTTTTATTAATTCTGTTTTCCCTGTTTCAATTGCAGCTTCACTTGCTGTTTTAACAGCTTCTTTTGTGACGGCATCAGTTCCTGGTATAGAATTTGCCCAACTACCAGTAGCAGTACTAAGAAGAATTCCACTAGCTTCTAAAGTAGCATCTTGAGTATTACCATCAGCTGCTAAAGATATAGTTTTTGCAACTTGTCCTGTAACTCCTACTGCGGAACTTCCTTCAAACATAGCGATTGCACCAGCTACTACTTCTGGTTGTGCTGTTAAAGCCCCTACAATCCCTATGATTGCAGATGTTATTTGACCAGCTTTGCTTGTCTTTTCTGCAACATCCGCAACACCTCTTGTGGCGTCTACAACTTTCTCTCTTGCACTCGTTTTCGAAGTGCTTCCTTTACTAGCTACGCTGTTGAAAGGAATTCTTTCAGCCAGCCTCTCTTGATTCTTTCTCTGTTGAGAACTGAGTCTGTCTTGAGAAAGCATAGAACCTGAATTATTTATACGTTGAGCCTTCATTTGCTGAACTTCTGAAGGACTATATAGATTTAACTGCTTTCTTGTTTGAGATGTATATGGACCAACCTTGGTAGCCAAACTACCATCTTGAACAAACCAAGATTCTTTCCCTTCTAAGTCAATTGATTCAACAACTCTGTTTTCAGCAAAATTATAAACTCCATTATAAACATAACTTTCTGCAACTGGATCAATAGACCAAAATCTTCCTAGTGCAGGATCATAAGTTCTGTATTTAAATGGATAAACATTAAGTCCTAATTCATCTTGAAATTCTCTTCCTTCAAAGCGATACTTATAATTTGGCTGTAAATTATCTGTATTATATCCTTGGTGTTTAAGCCCAAAAGGATAATAATTGTTTTCCTCAAGGATTTCTATTTTTTTTGTTGTTGGATTCTGGGCATAACTTAAACGAACGTTTCCTAAATGATCTAAATAATTAAAAACATATTGAAATTTATAAGTCCCATCAGTTTCATTGGTGTTTCGTACATAGCCTTCTGCCGTTGGAAAAAACTGCAGCATATTATTCTTGTACTGAAATCCTCCGTTTAAATATTTTGTATTGGTAACAACCCCGTTTTCGGTTATATTTTTTTCTAATTTCTCTCCAGTGGCGTTGTAAATATAATCAATCGTATTGCCTGTTGCAAATGTTATTTTCTTTGGTAAATTTAAATGATTATAGGTAATTTCGGTGATTTTTTTGTTCTGGTCTTTGGTTAAGTTTCCGTTGCCGTCATAGTCGTAATCATCTTCGGTGTCGTTAAAACCATCGCTGTCGTCTTTAAAGCCCTGCGGGTTATTGGTTAAGTCTGTCACTTTCATGAGCTGGTTGGAGTTGTTTTTATAAAAATAATTCAGATCATCCATATTATCAGCATAAGGGCTGCTTGACAGCCCTGCCATAAACTTGCGCTGCAGTTTTTGTATGTTTCCGTTTTTATCATACTCCAGACTTTCTCCAAAATAGTTTTTTTTGTCTGTAAGTGCAGGTGTTTGATAGACAGCATTGGTTAAACGGTTCAACTGATCGTAGTGGTATACATAGTCACGAAGTATGCTGCCATCTGTAGATGTCCTCCATGTCGTCCTGGCTATATTACCATTGTAGAGTGATTTTACTTTTCCAATTCCAAAATCAATATCAGTATAGACTATCAGCATAGAAAATAAGCTTATAGAAAAACCTGTATTGTCCATTTTTCCTCTTATGTTATTTATATTGGTAAGCCAGCCACGTATGTTATAGGCGTAGTCGGTTTGTTCTAAGGGAGCCGCCTTAGTATTGCCTACATTCTTTTTTATGAGTCGTCCCATAGAATCGTAAGTGTTATCGGCTATTAACTGCTCGTTTGCAGAATTTATTTTGTGAGTATGGGTTAATAATCGATCCTGAGGCGAATAAGTAAAATAATCCCCCAGGATTACTCCTTTAATTCCTGTAGCAGCCACATGATTTGTTATAATAGAATTATTTTTTCCTGTAAAATCAAGATTATAGTCGGTATAGGTATAACCACCTAAATGGTTGGTGAGTTTTGTTTTTATTACTCTGTTTCTATAATCGTATGTCAGCTGGGTGTTTTCGTATGCAGTTGATGCAGCCGTTGTTAATGGTCTTACTCTATGATACTCTAATAAATGATTGTTATACCTGTTTGCTGTAAGAAACTTAAAATTGGTTGGTTCTATATTATTCGTGTGCCATAAATAAAAACCATCTCCGTAAGTTATTGTGCTGGGTTTTTCGAACAATACGGCTGCTTTGTTTTGGCTTTGCTGCAAAGTTACTCTTGTTTCAGAGTTGCAGGCTGTATTGATCCAGCCTGTATAAGCTTCTTTGTTATTTACGTCGTATTTGGTTATTATCCAGCCTGCTGTATTGTCATCCTGAAAAGGAGAATAAGCAGGACCCGATGCCACAACACTATTACGCTTGTTGTATACGATAAATTCCCATTGTTTTCCCGGTACTTTTTTTTCGACCATACGATTACGGTCATCATGCTTGTATTGGTAACATAGGTTATCGAGAATTTCATTTGTAATTACACCGTCTGCTTTTGGCGGGATTACATAGGTCTGGTTACCATATTCGTCGTATACGTAGTAAGTGTCGTGTGGCTGCTTTGCGTTGTAGGTTCGTTTTAAAACAACCTGTCCTTCTTTGTTTTTAAATTCTACCGTACTTCCGTCCTCTTCTACTGGATTGGCAGCTGAATTTTCATCATAAGTTATAGTTTTATACAATTCATTTTCTTCATAATATCCATTGTCCCAAAATGAAATATCGTATAAACCAGAGACTGCATCCCAAGTTGTTATGACCTCAAAAAGCCGTACTTCATTGCTTTTATTCGTCTGATAGTCTATTTTTATTTCGTGCCCTTCGCCCATCGCCCATTCTTTGCCGGGTGCAGCTTGTTTTAAAACGCGGTTCAGCGATGAGTTTTCGAACTTTTTTTGAGAATATGGATTTGTAGTGTGATAGTATTTTCCAGTATTGTAGAATGATATGGCATTGTTAATTGCCGTTTGAGTATCTATTCTTGGGTACTGGCTGCCGGGATTAGGCAGAGAAAAGGGTAAATACTCTTTTTCCTGCCTGCCAAAACCGTCATACTCTATTGGGGTTATCAAGTCCGAGCCGTCTCCACCCTGATTAATGGCTGTTGTTTGCACGGGGCGCCCCAGTCCGTCAAGATAAGTAACGTTTTGAATCATCTCATCTTTGGCAAGACTTTGAAAGTTAGCTGCTTTAACTGCTTTTTTGGGTTTTATGCTGTAAATAAAATTATCATCGCTAAAGGTCTGGGCTGTTACTATTATGCCCGGAAATAAGGATAAAATGATTAGTATTATGTATTTTTTCATAAGAATTATTTTTATGTTTTTTCAAACTGCGCAATGCCGCTTTTATAATAACAATGGTATTATGAGTAAAAAAATATTAGTTAGCACTACAGCTGCCTTTGCTATTGGCATAGGCTTGTCCGTTTGTGTTTAGGTCTTCCTGAGCCTGAGCATCGGCATCTTCCTGAGAAATAATCGATTCGTAGGTACCTACTTCAACTATATAATTTACTGTTTCGGGCTTTGTCTTGGAGTTTTTACAATCATTTTTAGTAAATGCCCTGCTTATTGTGGTATTGGTATAAGTAATGCCATCAGGATTGTTGGCTGCAGTTTCTGCAGTACTTAAATTTGATGTATCGTTTTGTTTTAATATTGCGGTACTTTTGTACAGCGGTTTTGCATCAAACTCACAATCGACAACTTCTCCTTTGTAGTTGTAACAGTAGGCTTCGAGAATATTTAGCTGCGCATCTTTAACAAATTTTAAACGGTTAAAACTGTCGTAATCGTAATAGGTAGTCAGCGCTTCGGGAGTTGTCATACGAGTTAACCCTATAAGAGGTTTGTACATAAAGGTGGTTGTTTTGGCATTTCCAACACTATAATTAAAACTAGATCTTAAGTTATCTAATGCCTGCTCCATACTAGCATCTGATGCTGCATTTTGTATAGCATAAATCATGCTTGATGAAATATTACTGTAAGTCGTATTTTCTATTTTAGCTGACAGCAGTGTTTTATTATATCCCCAGATAAGAGCCGTAGGCTCAAACCCTTCTAAGGTATATTGCAACAGATTTCCTTTGTCGTCATAACGATCATAGGATACTTTCTTATCTGTTAAAGGATTCAAAGCGGCTGTTCCTTTGTTTTCAAGAATATATTTTGGCAATACTAAATTGCTGGTTGCAGTACTTTTATCAAATACGGTTTTCTGCTCAGACAACTTGTTTCCGCTTCTAAATGTTTGGGTGTTTAGAGGTGTTCCTATTCTATTGGCTGTTATCAGCTCTTTTACAAAAGGTTCACTGGCCATTTCCGGGTCTTGAGGATAGTAGTATTTGGTTTCTAATATTTCTCCTTTTGAATTTGTTGTGGTTTGTGATGTTAATTGTAGACTCGTTGGTGTAGTATTGTAGAAATAATTTTCACTTTCTTCGACTATACCATCCTTAAAATAACTTTTGGTTGTTTTTGATTTCAGTTTATCAAAACCGGTATAAATTTTAAAATAAGGGATTTTTAAACCCGTGGGGCTGTAATTTTCTATACTATATTTATTAAGAGGATAACGTTCTGTTCCAGTAAGAAACATCTTAAGATCTGATGGAAAAGTTGAAACATCTATTAAACTAACTGCCGGGTATATGTGTTTCGACACACGTTCTTCGGCAAAACCATTACATAACTCATTTTCGTCTAGTAATTCATAATTAATTTCGTCAACATATCCTCGGTTCTTTTCTACTTCTTTTCCATAATAGTCATAGAGTTCTTCTTTGACGACATCTTTGTCATTATAGAATAATTTTCGCAGTAATTTACCTCTGTGCCATTCCTGAGGTTCATCTTCACGACGGTCATCAAATATGGTCAGTTCTGAAAATAAGGGTTCTTTAAAACTAAAATAATGAACTTCTTTAATCTCCTTTTTGTTTATATTATCATAATCTATTTGACTTACGGTTGTATACCCAACATTTGAACCCGAAGTTTTATAAAGAGACAATGTAGAGCTTGACGACATTCTAATTCCTAAATCAATTCGACTAGGTTTATCATTAGGCCCCCAAGGTACATAAAGAGAAATATTTTCTACATACGAAGGCACATTCATCATTCTGCCCGAAGGAATATTATCATCGTCAAAATATTTAAAATACGTGCTGTATTTTGCACTATTCAAATCTCCATCGGTATACGTTTGAATATCTTTTACTCTCAATCCTCCAACATGCACGTCTCCTAAATCACCTCTTATTTTTTCTCTATAACTAATTGTAAAACTGCTGTTATGGTAAAAATTGTAATCATTTGGACTTGATAATAAATAGGTTTGAATAATTACAATTTTCATTCTATAACTGCCTTTACCTCCAATTTCAAAGTAACCTTTTATATTTCCTGATGTATTTTCGTCTTTAGAAATTGTTCCATGGTATTTTATATCTTTATAACTGCCATCGGCCTGTTTTTGCTGCAGGTAAAACTCGACTTTATTAAATTCTGTATTAATATTTTTATAGTCTGGAACCTGAAAAGGGAAATTCGAATTTATTTGTATGCTTATCTGATTTGCTTTTAACGAAGTACTATAAATAGAGGTTTCAAAAGGCTCGCTATAGAATACTTTTTTAAAAGGAGTAGTTTCATTAGGTGTAGGATAAAAATAATTCAAACTATACCCTGAAACAGTAAACGAAGGACTTTTTATTTCGTATCGCCCATCAGAAATGGCATCAAAATAATTGGCTGTTGTTGCGCCTGGTAAACATTTATGATTTTCGTAATTATAATATTTAACTCCTCCTTCTGGAAATTTAATACTTTTTAAAGAAAAGGTTTTGGTATAGAGCGTATCTAGATCTCTATTAAAACCAAGACTACTCTCAACATTGTGAAGGGGCATTATGTGCTCCGGGAAAAGAGAATAGTTAGTTTCTTTACCATTAAAATATCCCCAATGATCCTGTGCTTTTGATGTTTTAGAAGGGATTTTATCAAACAAATAGTAATCAAAGCTATAATTCTCGACTGCGACATTTTTTGAGTCATAAAATCTAACTGCATCTAATCTTAATCGTTTGTTGACTTCTTCTTTGTTAAAAAGATGGATATTAGCATTAAAATAACTTTGTTCCAATCCAATCTTTCTAATTAAATTATCTGATTTATCAAAAATTTTAATTTCCTGCAATTTTTTAGATCCTTCCAATAAATCTAATCGGTCACCGTAAACAAAACTTATCCTGCCTTCCGGAAAAATAATCTCAGAAATCAGTTTTTCTTTTGTGGCAGTAGTGCTCCATTCAGGGGTTGCAACAAATACTTGATCTTTAGAATCTTTATATCCTGTTGCCGTTTTGATTGTTTCTCCTGATAGATTCGAAAACAAAGCATAATCTGCAGAAATATAATTATAAACAATTTCTTTGCTCTTTGGAGAAACAATTTTTTTTAACTGCCAGGACTGATCAAATGAAGAAACCCCATACTGACTAATAGATGATGTTCCGTCTTTTCCTAAAATTAAGTTATAACCATTAGGCAGTTTAATATTGAAATTATCAAAAAAGTAGTTCATAGGAATATAAGATGATCTGCCCAATTCATAACTAATAGCAATATCATCTAACGGAAAGGTTACAAATTTCTTTAATTCCTGACTAAACATAAACTTACCGCTATGTCCAAAAAAACTGTAATAAAACTCGTCTGGTCTTGAATCTTCGTTTCCGTAGACACCTCTTTTATCATTTCCGGCTAAAAATGCTCTTGCATAAAATAGAGACCTTGCGTTATGCTCTAGTTGTGGACCTCTACAGTCAAATGGCGTAACTTCGATAGGATCTATAGAGGTTTTTAATCTTCCAATTCCATATGTATTTTTATTATTGTAATCAACGTGCATAAAATAGCGTTCATCTGCTGCACCATGATTATTTCTCGTTATTTGTCCTCCTATATTTAAACTCCATCCCAGACCTACAGATGTTGCATCTTCTTCGACTTTTATACCACCTGTGTTGTAGGAGATAGAAATAGGCACTTCCATACCGTCAAGGTTAATAGAATAGATAGGAATATCTATAGAAGGCTGACCGGTATAAAGGGAGACATTGTTTAATAATCTTTTTTTAAACTGATATGATTCAGGCGGTAAAGGAATTCCGTAATCATATTCTGTAGATTTTTGACTGTATATATTTTGAGCAATTAGTAAAATAACTGCTAGAAGTTTTATTTTCACCTGCATTTTATTGACTTATTAATTTTTAACTTTCAATTGGCTTGTACTTTTATTAAATCTAATTTTTCCCTCTCTTTATCACCTTAACCCCATTACTTTGAACATTAGTTTTAATGTTTATGATATAAATCCCCTCCGAATATTGGCTTAGATCTACCGGAATAGTGCGGGCTGTAATATTAAATTGTTTTAAAACCCGGCCGGATATATCTACAACCGTTGCAGTTCCTTTTTCATATTCATAACCAATAATAATATTAGTAAAGGCGGCCGTTGGGTTAGGAATGGCTTCAATTCCTTTGGGTTTTACTTTATCGGGTTTTAAGTTGTCTTTTAGTTTTACTACCCAAAAATCATTACCGCCAATACTGGATTTTTTGTTTTTTGATGTTCCGGATTTAGAAGTTCCCGCCATCAAATAACCGCCATCTCTGCTTTCAAATAATTTTCGCAGTACATCTTCTCCATTATTGTCGAGTGTTTTTCTCCAGATTTCTTCACCCTTATCGTCTATTTTTAAAGCGATATATCCTTTTTCATTTTTGTTTTTATTAATCAATCCTGTCGCTTTTTCGACTATTCCTTTTCCTGTCTGTTTTTCATCAGCTTGACTGTAACCACCAATTAAATAGGTCTTATCCTTGTTTTCTAATAATGAAGTCAGGACATCAGTTTTACCAAAATCAAAAGTTTTACTCCAGATTACATTTCCTTTATTGTCGAGTCTTAAAACCCAATAATCTGTTCCGTTTCCTACCATACCTCCTAATGAAGTTAAAGGGCTGGTGCTATTGGAGTTTCCTCCCACGATATAACCGCCGTCTTCTGTTTCACGAATTACATACAATTGATTGTCTCCATTACCTCCGTAAGTTCTTTGCCATTCTATTGTTCCAACAGTATTAATTTTTATAATCCAGTAATCTCCTATGCCTTGATTTGGTTCTGTTTTATCTCCGGATTGTGGTGAATTTGAATAACCTCCTAAAATGTATCCTCCATCCTGGGTCTGCTGCATGCTTCTTAACACATCGGCATATATACCTCCGTATGTTTTCTGCCATTCTATAACTCCCATTTTGTCCAGTTTTACAATCCAGTAATCCATATTTCCACGACTTTTTTCTGATTTGGTATATAAATCTGGTTTTTCCAGCGAAGATGTAATCTCTATTAATTCCTCTCCTGTTTCTGGACTTGAAGAAGAAGAACCACCCAGCATATAACCTCCGTCTCTGGTCTGGAAAGCGCATAATAATTCATCCTGACCTTTACCGCCAATGGTTCTCTGCCATTGCTCATCGCCTACAGCATTGAGTTTTACAACCCAAAAATCAGCACCGCCCTTACAAGGGTCTTTTTTCTGAAAATCATTAGGTGAATTAGATGTTCCGGCAAGTATAAAACCGCCGTCTGCGGTATTTTTAATACTTTGAAGTAAATCGAAACCGCTGCCTCCAATACTTTTCTGCCAGTCCAGTTCTCCTCTTTCATTCATTTTCCAGATCCAATAGTCAAGATCTCCATGATTGTCATCGGTTTTGTTTCCGGTTTTGTTCGATAAGGAACTTCCAGCAAGAATAAATCCATAATCAGCCGTTGGCTGTGCATCAAAAAGATAATCGGCATGCACACCTCCATATACTTTTTCCCAAAGAATATCCTGAGAAAATAAAATAAGGGGGCAGATTAAAAAATGAAGTAATAGTATATTTTTTGTCATAACAAAAACTTTTAAATTGTAAGAAAATACATTTATAAATTACAATTATAAGAATTTATTTACATAATAACAATTATTTAACAAGTTTTAGTTTTAATAAAATGTTTAATTTCTTACAAGAAGTTGATTTTACAGTTATGAGAGAAATTCTAATTGAATACTGCTATTCGAATCCGGAAGAATTTCGAATGAAAAAAATATAGGAATGAAAATATAATCGATAAAGCATTTGTAGTTTCTTCTGATCTATTTCCAGCCTAAAATCCAGTCTTTTCAACCAAAAAACAGGTTGCAAATTATAACTTGAAACATGTATTTTGATTTCTCAGCTCGATCTTTCCGTAAATTTGAGTGTCCCCCCTGCTAATTTTTTTTGCGTCTTTTTTTTATCGAAAGTTAACTCGCTTATTAATTTAATGTGGTTATATAAATTGTTCGTATCCACCATTTTTCAATCCCGAAGCCTATGGAACAATCTATACTAATTAGGAAGTATTTCAAAAAACTGGTTTTAAGTGTATCTTTTCTTCTTGTATATACTACAACCCTTTATGGACAAAATTGTTCCGTAAATGCCGGTATCTTAAATGTTACGATCTGCGAAACAGATGCGCTGGTGCTTACCGGAAATAATCCGTCTCCTATTATTGGAAATGTCTTATGGACACAGATATCAGGACCAACGGTAGTAATTAATTCTCCCAACGCTTCTTCGACTACCGTTTCTGGTTACACAGGAGGAAACACTTATATTTTTAGATATAGTGCAACCTGTGGAGACGGAGTGCTTACTTATCAGGATAAGGTGGTAAACGTGCAGCCTATCACTATTGCCAACGCTGGCGGTAATATAACAAGCTGTCCTAACAGTTCCGGAAATTTAACCATTACGGCAAATACGCCTCAAAATCCAGGAGAAACAGCTTATTGGGAAATAGTAGGGGCTAATAATGCGGGAGTGGTCATTAATTTCCCGAATCTGCCTACCTCAACGATAACTTTACCACAGACCAGCTGCGGCACCACTACGCTGCAATGGGTTATAGAAGGCCCTGAATATGCAGCCGGACAACGATGCAGAACAACATCGCAGATTACCGTAACGAATTACGGAGGTGTTAAACCCGTATCTGCCGGACCAGATCAAACCTTGACTAATTGTTATACCACAACACAAACTACAAATCTTAATGGAACATACGGAGGTTGCGGCCTTAATGGACAAAACGGCCAATGGACATTTGTAAGCGGTCCTAATACGCCTACAATTGCAAATCCAAATGCAAACAATACACAAGTTTCAAATCTTACAGAAGGAACTTATACGTTTAGATGGACCGTTACAGGACCTTGTGCTTCTGGTAATGATCTTGTTACCATTGTAGTGCCTCCCGCAACTCAGGATGTAACGACTTTACCTGGCGGGGATGAAAATATTTTCTTCTGCGACAGTTCTATTAACCAGGTTACGCTTGTTGCTCAAACACCATTATATGCTGGTGAAACTGTACAATGGACACAAATTGAAGGTGATACAGGCGCTGTAATTGTTTCGCCGACAAATCCAACTACATTGGTCACTAATATTTCAGATGCCGGAGATCCTTACCGATTTAGATATACGCTTACAAACAGTAATACAGGCTGTGTTTTTACCAAAGATTATATTGTACAATTTAACAGCCCTACAAGAACAATTTTAGCCAATAATGGCGATGATTTGGTAGGAAGCTGTAATGCTACGGTATTTACAATTCCGCTTGCAATAACAGGAACGGGTTACAATCAATACCGAATTGTGAGCGGACCAAGCACTTCTCCGCTTGGACCATTTCCTACTGCCTTAACCAATATTGGAAATTCCTTAACGCTTACTCTTAACACTTCTGGTGAATATATAGTCGAATTTATACGAAAACAAGACGGATCGCTTCCTATTGGCTGCGATTATGGTTTCGACTCTTTGAATATTTTAGTTTCGGGCGAGCCTACGCCTTCTAATGCCGGTTCAGATGTAAGTCTGCCTTGCGGTGATACCTCAACAGTTTTGTCTGGAGTTATGACAGATGAAGGATTGCATTTCTGGAGTCAGTTAAGCGGCCCTAATGAGGCTGCTATCGTTGATGTTTTTGCAGTAGACACTCAGGTAACCGGATTAATCCCCGGAAGTTATGTTTTCGAATACATTACAAAAGGTGGTGGTTCAAAATGTGGTTTTTCTGTTTCTACAGTGACCATATATGTATCATCGAGTACTTTAGGAGTTACAGATGCAGGTCCAGATCAGGTAGTTTGTACAAATGCGCAAGTTACTCTTGCGGCATCACCAGCTCTTAGTGGTGAAATTGGTGAATGGAGCCAAACTCCTGGTCCTAATACTCTTATTTTTTCTGATCTCCATGATCCAAATGCCACAGTTACGGGTTTTGCGACTAATTCCTCATCCTATCAATTACAATGGACAATTTCGTATCTTCATCCTGGCCCGTCTTGCAGTGCATCTATTTCTGATACTGTGACAATTTTAACAAATAATACAAATGCATCATCAACCTCTGATGCTGGTCCCGATGCTTGTTATCCTTCCGGAACAAGTTCTTTCAATTTAAGTGGAAATACACCTGGGATTTTTGAAACTGGTACCTGGTCAGTTACTCCTTCAACAGGAGTTATTATTGCCGATATAAATAATCCGAATACTTTGGTAAACGTGCCCGCAAATGGTACTTATACATTTACATGGGCCATCGAAACAGCTACAAGATTATGCGATCCTAATAAAAGTTCTGTCAAAGTTACCATTGCCAATACTCCTCCGGAAGCAAATGCAGGGCCAGATCAGGAAACCTGTGGCAATACCATTACTATGGCGGCAACCGCAAGCAGCGGCGGAATTGGAACCTGGACCAGAATTTCAGGGGTTGGCGGCTATACTATAAGCGATGAACACGATCCTAATGCTGTTTTTACTTTTGCTTACAGCGGTTATTATATTTTTAGATGGACCATAAATGCAGATGTCTGCGGTGCAGCTTTTGATGATATTAATTTAACTATCGGAATTCCTCCAGTTGCCGCAAATGCAGGGCCAGATCAAAATATTTGTAACAGTACCACTGTCACCATGGCCGGAAGCAGTTACGACAGTTTTTTCGAAAGCGGGCAATGGTCTGTATTAACTGGTGCTCCCAATCAGCCTAATATTGTAAATCCTTCTAATCCTAATACCATAATTAACGGACTTGTGGCAGGTACTTATACTTTTAGATGGACCATTACGGCAAAAAGTATCTTTTTGTGTAACGGAACTCAGGATGATGTAACGGTTGTGGTTACTCCTGCTGCAAATGCCGGAGCCGATCAGACTTTTTGCGACGTAACGAGTATTCAGCTTAAAGGGAATGAAAACTCCAAAGGAACCTGGACACTAACCAGTACATCAGGAAATATAAATGATGTAGTAATTACACAATCGCCATCAGATAATTATGTGGCCAATGCTACCGTTATTCCCGGAAATACTTATGTTTTTACGTATACAACCAATACCGTAACAAATCCTGACGGCAGTACTTGTCCGGGATCTTCAGACTCTGTAAATGTTGATATTTTCAGCGGTGCCAGTATAGATCCAAACGCAGGGTCAGATCAGATTTTATGTATTTCTGATGTTGGAGGCACTGCTGTTCTAACGGGAAATATGCCGCCTCCCGATGTTACTACTTTCGAATGGCGCTTTATTTATCAGCCTGCAGGAAGTGTTGCCGTAATTACAACGCCTTCTGCTCCATTAACTACGGTTACAGGTTTAACCGTATCGGGACTTTATATTCTGGAATGGGTATTTGAAAACGCATCCTGCCGATCATTATCAGACGTAGTGAGAATAGAAATGAACGCACCGCCAAGTAATGCAGATGCAGGGCCAGATGATACCGCGGCGTGTCAGACCACTTATCAAACCAACGCTGTTCCGCCAGCAGTAGGTATCGGAACATGGTCTTTTGCCAGCCCTGGAGATGATCCGTCTGGAGGTGCAGTTGTTATCAACAATCCTAACAGTCCGGTAACAACTTTATCCAATATTACCACTTTAGGAACCTATCGATTAACATGGACGGTAACAAACGGACCTTTTACGAATCCATCGCTATGTCAGCCTTCTTCAGATACTGTAGAAATAACTTTTAACGATATTCCACCATCTATTGCAAATGCAGGTCCGGATCAGGAATTATGCGATGAAGATACTGTAACCATGGCCGCTCAGACCGTAACTTCCGGTTTAGGAACCTGGACTCAGACTTCGGGACCTAATTTTGCCAATATTGCTTCTCCAAACAGCGAAAACTCTTTAATGCTGGGTTTAGTTCCCGGTACTTATGTTTTTAAATGGACCGTTACAACCTTAAATCTTAATGGATGTATTTCTGAGGATTCTGTAGAAGTTACCATTTACGATCTTCCTTCAACAGCAAATGCAGGACCGGATCAAACAATTCCGCAATTTTCACCTGTAAATATGAATGCAGTTGTACCTACTGTAGGTACAGGAGAGTGGACACAGGTCTCGGGTCCAAGTATTGTAGGATTTACAAATGAAACTTCACCAACAACAGCTGTTACCGGTACTATTGCCGGAACGTATGTTTTAAGATGGACCGTAACCAACGGAAACTGTGCTGTTTCTTCAGATACGGTAACCCTGACTATTTTATCTGTTGCCGATCTTGAACTGACTAAATCTATAACGCCAATGACAGGAAGTGCGGGCGATACCGTGACTTTCAGCATACAGGTTTTCAATAATAATTCGCTCGGCGGAACAGTAGATGCTACCGGAGTGGCAGTAAGAGATTACATCCCTGCGGGTTATACGATAATTCCGGGTTCTGCCAATTTTGGCGGACAATACAATATTGGCGACAATACCATTTCGTGGTACAATCTGACCGTTCCTAATGGAAACCGAATTACCCTGAATTTTCAAGCGGTGGTACTTCCAACAGGATCGTATCTAAATATGGCCGAAGTCATTGCTTCTAATCAATTTGATCCTGATAGTACTCCAAACAATAATATTTTAGCAGAAGACGATCAGGACGATGCCGATTTCATATTAGATGTTGCCGATTTATCACTGCAAAAAACCGTTTCTCCATCCACAGTAAGTATTAATGATAATGTTGTATTTACCATTAGAGTAACGAACAGCGGACCAAATAATGCTTCAGGGATCACCGTTTCAGATCATCTTCCTCCGGGATATACTTATGTAAGCGACAATGGAGCGGGCAAATACAACAATACAACAGGCATTTGGAATGTTGGAAATCTAAACAACGGAAACACGCTTACTTTGCAAATTACAGCAAAAGTAAATGTTGCCACAGCTTCCAATTATGTAAATACTGCCGAAATACAAACGGCGCATCAAGTCGATCCTGATAGTACACCAGGCAACGGTCTTCCTGAAGACGATATGGCGAGTGCCAATGTTACCCTAAAAGCAGCTGATTTAGAATTAACCAAATCCGTTTCTCCAACTTCTGCAGCAGCAGGACAACAAGTCAATTTTACTATTAATGTAGTAAATAAAGGGCCCGGAAATGCTACTGGAGTAAGTGCTCAGGATGTTATTCCGGTTGGGTATACTTTAATTCCGGGATCAGTATCAAATGGAGGTACGTATCAGGTTGCAACGGCTGCCATAGATTGGAAAAACTTAGTTATATCCAGCGGTGCCAATATTAACCTAACTTTCAACGCATTTGTAAATCCGCTTGGAAGTTATGTAAATGTCGCTCAGGTAACGGCAAGTGATTTGCCAGATCCGGATTCGACTCCAAATAATAATATTCCAACAGAAGACGATCAGGATACTGCCGAGATCACTTTCATAGGCCCATCTGCCGATTTATCTTTGGTGAAAAATGTTGTGGCCGGAAATACAAGTCCAGTTGTAGGAAGTCAGGTTTCATTTGAACTCGTAATTACTAACGACGGACCAAATAATGCTACAGGAGTTCAGATAACCGATTTACTTCCGTCAGGTTTTGAATTTGTAAACTACAGCTCATCAGCAGGAATTTATAATGATCTCACAGGTTTATGGAACGTAGGTACGGTTGACAAAGGAGTCTCTGAATCTCTTATTATAGATGCAAAAGTACTTCCAACAGGTATTTACACAAACGTAACACAGGTAACAGCAAGTGATATTCCTGATCCGGATTCTACACCAAATAACGACGACGGAGACCAAAGCGAAGA
>Ga0157370_10000358_pt1 | contig 57816 bp, 45 predicted proteins | sample C35metaG_FD_113463 | JGI IMG/M metagenome (GOLD analysis project Ga0157370, IMG submission 113463) | Corn rhizosphere microbial communities from Kellogg Biological Station, Michigan, USA - C3-5 metaG | ecosystem: Host-associated > Plants > Roots > Rhizosphere > Soil | place: USA: Michigan...
AATGTACCCAGTTCAGCAAGCGCTTCAGCATAACTCAACAGTACCTCTGCATAACGATATACAGGAAAATCTACGCCATTTAAAGTACTTGCATCCGTACTGTTCACATAGCCCTTGAGTTGATGATAACCCGTAAAATTTTTGTTTAAACTCTGAATGTAAGGTTTTGTATCCGGAACTCTGATCCATCCGGGATAAGCCATAGTTTGAGAAAGTCTTGGATCACGGTTCTGAAATTCTTTTACAAAACTCAGTTTATCATAGTTTGGCAGATCTGTGAAACGACTGCCGTCCCTCATCAGGTAGGTTTGGATCAGATCTTTGGCCGGAGCTTGTTCGTAATCACCGAAAACTGTTCCGTTAACATTTTGACTCCTGTTTTTACTCATATCAAAAATATTGGCCAATATGACTTCGTTATTCGTCGTTAGGTCCTGACTGTTGAATAAAGTCGCATAATCCTGGTCAGGTTTTCCGGTAGTATACACAGAGAACTTTCCGGAAGCCATCACATCACCGGCAATTTTAACAGCAGTTTCGAGAAAAACATTTGCTGTTGCTGCTAAATTCAATTCTGAATGATATTTACGGTAAGTACCTTCATACAGTGCTGTACGGGTATAGAATGCAGCCACAGCCCATTTTCCCGGTGTGCCGGTAGGTACGGTTTCCCGAACATGCTGATAAGCAAAATCAAGATCAGCCATCACACTGTCCATCACCAACTTCCGCGGATCGCGTGCTTTGTATAAAGCATTATCTCCTGGGTTCATGGTACCTGAGTACCATGGCACATCAGAAAACCGTTTAACTTTATCTATATAAAACATGGCCCGGTAATACCTGGCCAATCCGGCATAATGGTTTTTTATATCTGCGCTTACCTTTGCTTTGTTATAGTTTTCCAGAAAATAATTAATGTCACGTAATCTGCTCCACTCCCAGCCTGAGGTAATATTTTGCGAATTTGCACTGCCCGCCATTACATTTTTCACTTCCACGTTGGCTGTTGTTGCTACGTTATCGCTGCTTTGGTCATTTAAGTAGCTACCTCTGTCTGGCATCAAAAGCAGGCCATTGACATACAAATTCAGATCGCTCTCTGTATTAAAGAAAAGGCCCGGCGAAATTGCTGTTTGCGGAAAACGGTCAAGGTCACTTTTTTTACACCCTACAGATGCAATTGCAATAAATAGAATATATTTAATATATGGTTTCATAACTAATATTTTAATAATTGTTAAGCTGTCTGATAGTTAAAAATCCAGGTTTAAACCGATTGCATATTTTCTCTGGAAAGGATATGCCCACGCACTTGGACCTTGGTTTACAGCTTCAGGATCTATATATTTCTTTATAGATGAAAATTCATAAAGGTTATCACCAGTTACAAATACACGAAGGCGGTTCACTTTAAAGCGTTTGGTAAACGCAGAAGGTAAGGTATAACCTAAGGAGATGTTCTTAATTCTTAAATAGGCCCCATTTAGCAGGTATTTTGTTTGTGGAATATCTAATCCTGCCCCATAGTTATTATCAGCTAACCAGGATTGCAAAACAGGATAGTAAGAATTCGTATTCGCATCGGCCAGACCTGCAGCAATATAAGATGCCGAATGCTGAGCTCTTAATTCAGGTGAATCGCCTGTAGCGCGATAAAAGTCAAGATTCCATGGATAAACGTTGGCATAAGGTTGTTGGTACTGACCCCAGAATAAATAGTGGTGCGGATAAAAATCTCTTTTTAATACTCCTTGCAAGAATATAGAAACGTCAAAGCCATTCCAATCCATATTAAAATTGGCACCAATACTATATCTGTCGCTGCTGTTTCCAATGATTTTAAGATCCTTCGGGTCATTTGAGCTTAAACCCTTTTCAATTTTATGATTTCCATCCTGGTCTTTATATTTAGGCCAACCCTGAACAATAGACAAAGCGCCCCAGGGAATAATAGCAGATTCATCAAGTCCGGCTATTTCAGCCTTGTTCTGGAACATACCATCATTTTCAAGCCCCCAGATCTCTCCAATTTTTTGTCCTACCCTATAGTTGCTAAAAAGATTCTGATCATTTGGAAATTTAGTGATTTCTGTTTGGGAATCAGCAAGGAATACCTTTGCCTGAAAATTAAAAGGCTTGGAAGCAACCAAAAAGTTATCTCTGTATGTAACAGACAACTCCCAGCCTTTTGTTTTTAAATTTGCTGTATTTTGCCTCGGCACCTGCGTTCCAAGTACGCCCGGTAACTCTTGTCCTCCGGTAAGCATACCTGTAGTATTGCGAATAAAATAATCAAATCCAAGGAGGAACTTATCTCTAAAAAGACCAATATCGGTTCCCATGTTAAGCGTAGATACTTTTTCCCAGGTATAGGTATTCGGATCGACCAATAAACCCGGTGCTCCTTTTATAATTGGGCTTTGGCTGTTCCCACCAATAAGATATCCAGATGTACCCGGTACCAGCGACTGAATATAACCAAAATCACGAAGATAAGGATCGCTACTGATGGCCTGGTTTCCTAACGAGCCATAAGAAGAACGCAGCTTAAAGGTAGATAACACTGGAGCTAATGGCTTAAAAAAGTCTTCGTTACTCGCTATCCAGGCTGCAGAGGCTGAGGGGAAAAAACCCCAGCGTCTTGTAGAAGAAAAACGAGAAGAACCATCATATCTTCCCGTGGCCTCTAAAATATAACGCTCTTTATAGGTGTAGTTTAAACGGCCAAATCCACTGGTCGTCGCATAAGCCGAATATTCTGCACCAACCCCCGCTGCGCCATTGGTTAAGCCAAGGTAGGGTAAAGAAGAAGAGATCAGACCATCTTTTGAGGAGGTTACGGTAGAATAGTTATAATTTTCAGAGTTGTAACCCAGCATTGCGCTAAAAAAATGATCACCTATTGTTTTTCTGTAGGTTGCATACAAGTTAAAGGCATTATTATACAAATAACCGTTTTTCTCACTTACACTCCCTGTACCGCCTTCTTCCCTAACATCATTCGGTCCGTATCCAATTTTATAGGACTTGGAATCCTTATGATATTTCCACAGTTCCCGCTTAAAGGAAGCATCACCGTTAACCACTAAATCCCCGTTTAAAAAAGTTGCGGTGGCACTGCTGATGTTTTGAAAACCAAACATCGTTTCCAGATTCTTACCACCATCCGTTAATTTTGCCGCCAAACGCCCTGCATTGGTATTGGCCCAGGTGCCATCTGGATTGACAGCTACATCTGTTGGCTGCAGGTAATATAAATCGGTGATGCCTGTATACGGATAGGCTCGTTTGGTTTCGTAAATATTGAGGTTGTTGTCTATTTTAAGCCATTTGAAAGGTAAAAAGCTAACCCTTGGTCTTAAACCATATCTGTTCCAGAAATCATCGGAGAGTTTGTTCAATCCATTTTCTTTGGTATAATCTGCAGACAAATAATAGGTCAAAGGAGTATTGTTAACTGTTGCGCCACCCGAAAATGTCAAAGTATGGTTCTGCGAAAAGCTGGCATCATTAAAAAAATATTTATACCAGTCGTTACTACCCATATACTCCCATTTGGTAGGGTCTGTTAAATTTACCCTTGTATCCGGTAGAGATGGATTATCTGATCTTTCTCTTGCCCATTTGTAATACTGGTCACTATAATTTACATAATCCCATGGCGTATTATTGGTTGATGTTTCCAGAACCCGGGAATAGATGTACGGATCTGTAACCGGTTTGGGAAGAATAGTCGATTTTCCCCAGGTACTGAGCATATTATAGCTAACCGTCTGCCGATCTACAGCACCTTGTTTTGTGGTGATCAGGATGACCCCAAAGGCAGCTCTTGCGCCGTAAATCGCCGCTGATGCCGCATCACGAAGCACAGTATAAGATGAAATATCAGCAGGAGTCAACCTCAATAAGTCATCATTGCTTGCTGCAGGAATTCCGTCAATAACAATAAGTGGCGAACCGCCGTTGATGGAAGTCATACCCCGGATATTAATGATCGGGACGGTACCCGGTGCGCCACCTCCATAGGTAATATTTAAACCCGGACTGATCCCCTGCAAGCCCTGCATCACATTTGAAATAGGACGTGATTCGAGGTCTTTGCCTGAAATCTGATCAATAGCACCCGCGATATTGATTTTTTTCTTGGTACCAAAACCAACCACAACCACTTCTTCAAGTCCCCCATCCTGTGGCTGCATTAAAACGTTTAACTGGGTCTGGCCATGAAGTGCAATTTCCTGTTGTTTATAACCAACATAAGCAAAAATGAGCACCGCATTGGGGCTTACATTCATGGTAAACAAACCATTAATATCGGATAAAATCCCTTGTTTGGTCCCCTTAACCATAATGCTTACGGCAGGAAGGGTTTCTTTGGTTTCCGCGTCTGAAACTTTCCCCTTTAGGGTGATGTTTTGTGCGAAAGCAGACGTTGTGATTAGAAAAAAGGAAATCATCCAGAATAGTGAATGTCTTTTTTGCATAATCCGTCCGAACAACGAGAACGAAGTGTAGTTTTTTTCCATACAATTTATAGTTTTTGAGTTTATTGGTTTAAGATTGATCACTTCTTAAATCGAGGGCAAATGTATGCGCATGCCAACAAGTAAAAGTTAAGACTGTATTAATAAATTAATTGAACAGTCAATCAATCTATTGGCAATATAGTTTAATTCACTAGCTGATAACCAATACAATATTGACTATTATCGATTGTTTTTTGATATACGCTTTATAAAAACAAGATCAGTTGAGGTGGGTATGTTAATCTATTATTAATTCATTTCCGAATACGGATTACTTTGATAAATTTGCGCTTTACTTAAAATCTATATGGGAAGAAAAAGCCTTAAAGAAATACGTCAACAAGAAATTATTAAGGTGTTTTATGATACGGCCAGAAAAGAAGGATACGAAAATGCTTCTATCGCTAAAGTAGCTAAGGTTATGGATATTAATCCAAGCCTTATTATGCATTATTTTAAAACGAAAGACGACTTAACCCACGCGCTTATAGATTATATACTGGAAAAGTATTTGCTCATTTATAACACAAAAAACAAAGAAAACATTACACTTGCAGACCTGCAAAAAACAATTGACCTGCTTTTTTCCAAAAAATGGAACCTTTTGTTTGATGATGGATTGTTCTATACGTTTTATGCTTTGTCGTTCAGGGAGAAGAAAATCAAGGCCAAATATAAAACCATACTGGATTCCCTTCGTTTTGAGCTCGCCTTGATGATAGAGCAATGCAATAAAAAACAGTTGTTAAACGTCACCTCCCCCAGAGCTGCAGCCGATTTAATATTTGTACTTGTAGACGGGGCATATTTCTACCTTTCGCTGGAAGGTGATAAAACAGCTTATACAGACAGGCTTAATGACTATAAAAACAAGGCTTATGAAATTTTAGGGTTCCAGGCTCAATCCTTAACTGACGGGCCTCTGGTTCTCCAACCTTTTGTTAAGGCATAAAAACCAATAGAAGCCCATAATAAATTGGCGACTGCATTTGGTGTGTCATCAGCAATAACAGCGGTTATTAACAGACACAACCCGCCGGTGATATTGAGTATCTGGAATCCCCATGATTCCGGAGTTAACTTTTTTATGCTTAACAGTAAGTAGCCAAGTGTACATAAACATACACCCAGCCAGCCAATACCTGTTGATATGATCTCTATCATAATAGTAACTAATATAGATAAAACACGGTCAATACCGCCGAATGATCGGAGGGCCATACGTCATCAATCTGGGGAGGTGTTCTTATTATTTTTGAATACCTGGCTTTCAACCCCAGACCTTTAGAATAAATATAATCAATACGCGAAGTCTGCATATGTCCGTAAATGGCTGCAAATGTACCTCCCGGATAAGTTACCTCGTCGGGGTACAATGTTCGGTAAGTATCTGTATAACCCCTCTGCAACATTAATTTTGAAATAGGAAAATCAACCGGTCCATAACCATAATGTAAAGAAGCAGCTCTGGCTGTCCAGTCCAGATGGCTTCCCGAATTAAAATCTCCAGCAACAATGACTGGCAAAGTGGGATCTGAGCGAAGTATAGGATCGATGTCTTTGTCGAGATTAGTTTGTGCATCAACCGCTCCAAGTTCCTGATCTTCTTTAACCCAATCCTCACTATTCAAGCCTGTGTTTGCATAAGACCCCGTGTATTCATGTTTGCTGGCATACCTTAACCACCAATTACCAATCAGTATTTTTTTACTATTGGGCAACGTAACGGTTGCTACATTAGATTTGAACTTGGCATTCGAAGGATTTTCTTTCATTGGAAACCTGCTGATGATGGCTAAATTTTCTGTCGGTGAAGCCGTCTGTAAAGCAAAGCCTAAAGAGTCAGCCAACATAGTCTGTGTACCATATCCTTCTTCCAGCGTAATGATATCCGCATTTGTGTTCCGTATCAATTCTTTAACCCGGCCTGGTCCTTCCGTATGCCCCAGATGTAACCCGCCATGCCAGATATTCCACTGCAAAAGTTTTATTGCATTTGGATTTGAAGCAGAATTTGGTGTAATCAATTTGGGAATATTCGTTGCCCTGTCTTCCTCCGGAATGTGAATTTGACGGCCTAGAAGAAAGGAGCCCACCTTTGCATGTAGCCTGTTGCCGGCTACCGCATTTTTATTTACATCCAGTGTTACTAAAAAATAATTTACACCTTCCTTCAGTGGATAGGCACTAGCTGCTTCTTCTGTAAACCGGATTGCTTTACCTGGTTTTTTCCCCTTACCAAACAGTTCAATCCTGGTGGTGGAGCGAGGGGACTGCCCAGCATAATAAACATGTACCCTGGCAATATCGCTTAGTGATGTCGAACCAGAAAAATCCAGGTTCAATGTTGTTAATTTCAGAGGAGAACTCGAACCATTGACTACAATTCTCAATTTCAAAAGTTCATCATTTTTTGCATTTTGATCGGCATCCCATTCGCTTTGTATCACTACCGCATTAAAAAGGTGTTGTTTTTTTTCTGCTAAGACAAACAACGGATTATCATTTTTCACCAGATAAGCCAGTGGCATATCTTCGTTATATTTCTTCCTGGTATTTCTAAGATGATAGGCCTGGGCTCCTTTTCCAACCAGATTCAGACTCACATTGTTCTCCAGGTTATCAAAATTATAGTATCCTTTCAACTGATCAAAATCAGGGTGACGGGGGGCAAGAGGCCGGTGCATCCATTCTCGTAAAGTAGCTCCAGAGACCTCACAACTCCATATCCTTACCTCATCAATACACCCGCCAAAACCTGTTGAATCAATATCACTGGTGCCAATTTCTCCAGGTAAAATGTCAGCAGCTGATTTCTTTGAACCGATTTCCTTACCGTCCAGATATAACTTTGTTTCAATTCCGTTACAACTGACCGCTACATGATGCCATTTATCATCCAGCATTTCTGGAGCTACAAGACCAGCCTTTGAGCTACATAACTTCCCATTTTTAAGCATTAGCGGCAACTGATCTATTGTATTGATTTCACCATATTCGCCGGTTCCAATAATTGCCTCTCTATTTTTCCAGGGCTTACCGTTACCCTTAATCCAGGCTTCCAGTGTCCATTGATTCTTAATAATATCCATCCCGATACAAGGATTATTATCCCGGCCATCCAGACACAGTGCATAATTACCTGGTTGACTCCTGGCAATACCCGAAATTAGAATTAAGCAAATTGTGACCAGAAACAGTTTCATTTTTTCCATGAATTTACTATAAAAAAGTGTGATTCAATGTGGCTTTCCTTTTGAAAGGAAATGGCGCATCTTTTCAGCTGTTAAACAAACATACTTCTTCAGAAAGAATTTACTATGCATTTCCTTAACCTTAATAAAAAAATAATACTGCTAAAAGAACCGAAAGCCTTACCATCAAAACAGTAAGCTAAGAAGAGCTCAACTTAAAAACCGCAAGAAACGGCTTTTCTACTAAAGGAAGACCAACTACTTTTGAATAAGAAGTATGATAAACCACACAGACATAGGAAGAACCCCTAAAGAAAGAAAAAAGGCTATCGGCTCTTTAATCCGAAAAGGTGAGGTTAAACTTGGCGGTTACAAGAATGCGAAAATATACGGTCTGCTCACTTGTTCATCGGGCAAAAGAATGAAAGTTGAAAACCGCGTTTTCTTTAAAGATGAAGCAGAAGCGCTATCCCACGGATATAGACCATGCGGTCACTGCCTCGCCGAAAAATATCAAATCTGGAAAGTCTCTCAGTAATGTCCACACAGCACAGAAGCCATTAAATCTGTTATCCTTATTTATTCAATATCTGTATCTGTTCTGCCTTTATTTATACCCGTAACTTTATGGAGTTAATTAAATTAAAACATGGAAATACAAAACTCAGTAAATAAAGATATTCAGGAAATTTTCAGACTGTACAAAATAGCTACAGATTTCCAAAAAACGAAGTTCATTGTTCACTGGCCAGAATTTGAACGGAACCTGATACAGACAGAAATCGATGAAAACAGACAATGGAAAATTATTATTGACGGCAAAATAGCTTGTGTTTGGGCAACAACTTTTGATGATCCTCAAATTTGGGAAGAACGCAATAATGATCCTGCAGTTTATATCCACAGGATCGCAGTAAACCCTGAATTCAGAGGGCAAAATTTGGTACAACAGATTGCAGAATGGGCAAAGCAATATGCTTTAAGCAATGAAAAAAGATTTGTGCGTATGGATACAGTTGGTGAAAATACCGGGCTTATTAATTATTACACAAAATGCGGCTTTGACTTTTTAGGATTGCTAAAACTTCAAAATACAGAAGGATTACCAGCCCACTATGACAACGCAACAGTAAGTTTGTTCCAGATCGAAGTTTAGGAGAAGCATTCTATCTAACCCTTTTTTCTTTCTCCACCCTCCCCGGTCTGCACCCAAGAACAATATGTTTTACTGATCAAGCCTCAGAACCTGTAAGAGGTTCAGCGAGATCAGAAAACATATTTTTCAAGAAAACAATTAAAGCTTAGCTAAATATTGATGAACCTGTGTTACGGCCATTGCCCCTTCTCCTACCGCAGACGCTACCCTTTTCACAGAATTAAACCGAACATCACCAGCGGCAAAAGAACCAGGAACACTGGTTTCCAGGTGGTAAGGAGACCGGTCTAAGTTCCAGCAGTCCCTATATTTATCCAGACCGATCACATCGTTACCAGTATAAAGATAGCCATTTCTATCTCTGCAAATTGCCGTCTCCGAAGCCCAGTCGGTATTGGGTTTACCTCCAATACAAATAAACAATTTAGAAGTTTCGCGCCAGGTTTCCGAACCGTCCTGACTGTTTACGATTTTGATCTTTTGTAAATAATCGTCGCCGTCAAGCTCGGTTACCTGCGAATTATAGAGTATCAAAATATTGCCGATACTGTCGATTCTTTGGACCAGATATTCAGAAAGTGTATCAGAAAGATTTCCTTTTCTGATCACCATGAAAACACGTTTAGCGAAACCCGAAAAATAAACCGCAGCCTGTCCGGCAGAATTTCCTCCCCCAACGATATAAATATCTTTATCCTGGCAAAAAAAAGCTTCGCTTGCACCAGCACCATAATAAATACCCTTATGGAAAAACCTACGCTCATCCAACAAATTAAGCCTTGCATACTCTACTCCGGTAGCACAGATATTGCTTTTAGCTACCAGTTTTTCTCCTGATGCAAAATCAACATGAATCCGGTTATCACTAAATGATCCTTTTATTCCTTCTTTCAGCAACAGAATCTCTACGCCAAACTTCAACGCTTGCTGTCTTGCCCGTTCTGCCAGTTCAGCTCCGGAAATTCCTTGTGGAAATCCCATATAGTTTTCAATCAATGAACTGGTCCCTGCTTGCCCGCCAATAGCTTCCCGTTCTACAAGAATAGTCTTCAGTCCCTCAGATGCAGCGTAAACTGCAGCACTCAAGCCAGCTGGACCCGCTCCATAAATCGACAGATCATACTCCGCATATTTGGGTTTGGTAATCCACCCCAGGTTGCAGGCAATTTGTTCCAGTGATGGGTTAACAATAACTTTTCCATCAGGAAACTCTACAACAGGATGTTTGTAAGGATTATTAAAAGAAGTGATGCCCTGTCCCCATCCCAGGTTATCATGACTGATATCTACCCAATCAAAATCTACCACACTACGTTTTAAAAAGTCCCTGATTGGATATATTTCAGGTGAATTCGGTATTCCATACAATTTCAGTTTATTCATAACTATATCTTATTTTGATTTCACCTAAAAACCACACTAATTTAATCAATTAAAGATCAATTTATTAACCTGTACAATTTCCGATCGACTAATTGTATGCCCCATATTATCATATATAATTTCGGTTACACTCGCTCCCATCCCCTCTAGTAAAGCTGTGGACTCTTTAACCCGGTCTACAGGAACATGCAAATCTGGATTACTACTACCTATAAAAATTGGCGTTCCATCAAAGTCCCCATGGTAGTTTCTATGATCTACATGGTCGCCAATAACGCCTCCGGTAAAAGCAATTACGCCACCATACCGGGCCGCGTTCGCCGCAACAAATTCCAATACCAGGCAGGCACCCTGAGAAAAACCTAAAAAATATACTTGGTCTTTCGAAAACCCTTTCTTCTCCACATAATGAAGCGTATCCGCAATTACTTTTAACGAATTGGAAAGTGATGGTTCATTTTCAGCCCTTGGAGACAAAAAAGAGTGTGGGTACCAACTATTTCCTGGTGCTTGTGGCGCAAGCAAAGCAAAAGTATCTACATTCAACTCCGACCTCAGCGATAATATGTCGGAAGCAGAACCACCACGGCCATGAACCATGATTAATACCTTTTTCGCCTCATCAAGGCTTTTTCCGGATTCTATAATTTCCTGCATAACTTATATATATTAAAAAAATTCACCTTGATTAAACTAATTTTGGGAGTAATTTAGCAAGATCTTCCCTTAAATGCTCATGCTGATGGGGCAACATGAGATGTGTACCCAGTTCCTCTAATGGTTCATCAACGGTAAAGCCTGGGTTATCAGTTGCAATTTCAAAAAGTACTCCGCCTGGTTCACGGAAATATAAAGAATAAAAATAATCTCTGTCAATTTTTGGGGTGATCTGAAGGTTTTTACTCAAAATCTTTTCTCTAAATTCCATTTGAATAGCCTCATTTTCTACACGGAAAGCAACGTGATGATTGGTGCCGGCAGCATTTCTCCCTCTATGTCCGTCCGGTGTTTCCAACAAGTCTACAATCGATGCATTTTCAACTGAATCGGTAATGAAACGAAAGCGATTTCCCTCTTGTGCCAACAAACGATAACCAAAAATATCAGTAAGTACTTTTGCGGTTGGATCAATACTTTGCAAGGTTAATGTGGTACTATGAAACCCCCTTGTCGCCGTATCATGTTTAATCTCATCGGTTTCCCAAGGTGTTCTATGATCCGCATTTTTAGGAATGATTAAACTTAAGGACAGGCCATCCGGATCTTTAAATGAAATGAACTGTTCTCCAAAACGCTCCGCAGTTTCGCCTGCTTTAACATTTGCCACCGCAAACCTATCCAGCCAAAATTCAAGACTTCCTTCTGGTACTGCATAACCTATTTCGGTAGCCATCCCCACACCTTCAGTTCCCTGTCCAATCCCCTCCCATGGGAAAAAAGTCAAAATTGTACCAGCGTGCCCAACTTCATCGCCATAATACAGATGATAAGTGCCCGGATCATCGAAGTTTACGGTTTTTTTAACCAGTCGTAACCCGAGAGTATTTGTATAAAAATTAAAATTTTGTTGCGCATCACTGGCTATAGCAGTGATGTGATGTAATCCTAAAATGGTGTTTTGCATATTTTATTTTAATGAGACATGAACAAGTGTTCAACGATTAGAGCAAATGGACCTGAAAACATCGGCATCCACTACTTATTTCGGGATGCCGACGGGCCTGCTTTTAGGATTGAATAAATGCTAAAAGGTCAGCGTTTATTGTTGCCGATTCGGTAGTGGGCATTCCATGGGGAAAACCTGGGTAAGTAATAAGTTTACCGTTTTTCAACAGTTTCACTGCTTTGGCAGCGGTAATGGCAAGTGGTACAATCTGGTCATCTTCACCATGCAGCACAAGCACAGGAATATCTACGCTTTTGAGATCTTCGGTAAAATCTGTTTCTGAAAAGGCCTTTATGCAGTCTACATGTGCTTTTATTCCACCCATCATTCCCTGACGCCACCAATTGTCACGAATACCTTGTGATACTTTCGCTCCTTCGCGGTTAAACCCGTAGAACGGAAGGGTGAAGTCCTGAAAATACTGGGGTCTGTGTGTGGCTGTACCTTCGCGTATTTCATCAAATACAGACAGAGGAATGCCATCCGGATTATTTTCGGTCTGCGCCATAATCGGAGTAACAGCACTGATCAGTACTGCTTTGGCTACACGGTCTTTACCATGTTTTGCAACATACCGGATAACTTCACCTCCGCCTGTGGAATGGCCAATGTGTATTGCGTCTTTTAAATCCAGAGCTTGGGTCAGCTCAGCCACATCGGCTGCATAAGTATCCATGTCATGTCCATCAGAAGTTTGGCTGGATCTTCCATGTCCTCTCCGGTCATAGGCAATCACCCTGAATCCTCTATCAAGAAAAAACATCATTTGTGCATCCCAATCATCTCCAGATAGTGGCCATCCGTGATGAAAAAAAATTGGCTGTCCGGTTCCCCAATCTTTGTAATAAATTTCAGTGCCGTCTTTTACAATAATCTTACTCATAGTTTTGATTTTTAATGATATAGAGTCAAATTCCATACCACCACACAACACACTATATATCAATAAAATACATAAAAATAAATTTTCATTTATTTACGAAATATCGTAATTTTATGACGAAAAAACCGAACTCGCCCAATGACCGCACCAATTGACTTTATAGATAAACTGCAACAGAAGGAAAAAGAACAATCTATCCTGCTTTGTGTTGGAAACAGAATCGCAGCTGCGAGAAAGCGTGAAGATCTCATTGATATTATTTCAGATCAGCTGCTGGATCTTTTTGGTGCCAGGTATTATGCACTTTGTCTGCTCAATGAGGATCCAACAACCCATTCGCCATTTTTATATAGTCGCCAGGAACAATTTACCCGTAGTGATCAGGACAATCCCCTTATTTCTGCAGCTTATGCTGTCGAGGATGGTGTATTTAATCTGGCAATTGCAAGTGACACCCCGCTTATACTGGATTTTAAGACGCTTCTGAATCAGGAACAAGTTCCTTTTTACATTCATAAGTGGAACAAAATGGGTATGAATGAACTCATGACAGTAAAGATTACCAATGGTCTGCAAACAAAAGGAGTATTGTATTTATATGCGGACAATACAGGTACTTTTAGTGCCGAAAAATTTAATTTATTGACAGGTATTGTAGATCAGTTAGGGACTGGGATTTGTAATATTATGGCCAATGAAAAAATCGAACGGCAGCTGGAGGAAATCAAATTATATAAACATCAACTCGAAGAAGAGAACCTATACCTGCAACAGCAAAATAAACTTACTGATCGATTTTCAGAACTTATTGGTTCCGGGGATGAAATGCAAAAAGTATTCCGGCTGATCTCCCAGGTATCCCCTTCCGACTCAACAGTGTTATTGCTAGGGGAAACAGGCACCGGCAAAGAACTGGTTGCCAGAGCCATTCATAATGCCTCGGGCAGGAGCAATAAGTTGATGATTAAGGTAAATTGTGCTGCCATGCCGGCAAGTCTCATAGAGAGTGAATTATTCGGTCATGAAAAGGGCTCCTTTACTGGGGCTGCCGACCGGAGGATCGGCAAATTTGAGCTTGCGAACAACAGTACATTATTTCTGGACGAAATTGGTGAAATGCCCCTGGAACTGCAGGTTAAGATATTGAGGGTACTTCAGGAAAAAGAAATTGAACGAATTGGCGGAAAGAACACCATAAAAGTAAATGTACGGATCATAGCTGCCACGAATCGTAATCTCGAAAAAGAAGTACAAGCAGGAAGATTCAGGAGCGATCTGTATTACAGGCTAAACGTATTTCCAATTGTTCTGCCACCCCTTCGTAAACATAAAGAAGATATTGCTGCCTTAACTGCCCATTTCATTGAAAGATATGCCCGTAACACCGGCAAGAAAATCACCAATATTTCAAACAAGGCCATGAAAACCCTGGAAACTTATTCCTGGCCTGGAAATATACGTGAACTGGAGCACCTCATTGAAAGAACCATACTACTAACGAATGGAAATATCATTACCCAAGTGGATTTACCCGGAGCAAACGGTTCAAATCCTGTTTTAACAGATGAAGAATTTGTGATCAGACCACTTGAAGATATAGAAAGGGCTTACCTTCTAAAAGTGATCAAAAGAAGTAACGGTAGAATCTCTGGTCCAAATGGAGCGGCATTTAAATTAGGGATGCCGTCTACTACGCTGATTTCCAAAATGAAAAAATTGGGCATAAAGAAGGAGCATTTTGTTCGGGAAGAATACTGAGTCCAATCACCAATAATATGCCTTCTGAAGCATGATCAGATATATTCCTGTCTAATTCCTAGTTTTTTTAATTTGGAATACAACGTTGCTGCCGGTAAACCAAGTGCTTCAGCTGCACCTCCTCCTCCGGAGACTTTACCATTGCAAAGTTTTAATGCGTTCAAAATATGTGTTTTTTCCATTTCTTCTAAGGTGAGGATGCGGCCTTCCTGTTCAGGGATTGTCTTATGCAAGGGCAGTTGTATCTCTTCAATTTCATTCCCCATCGCCATAATCATCGAGCGTTCAATTAAATGCTCCAGTTCGCGTATATTTCCTGGCCAGTGATACTGCTTTAGCTCAGTCAGGGCATGTTCGGTAATCCCCGAGATTTTGCTTTGGGATTTGTTCTTAAATTTTTCAATAAAATAGTGGGTAAGTTCCTCAATATCGTCTTTTCTTTCCCTCAACGGAGGAACTTCGATCGGAAACACATTCAACCGGTAATAAAGATCAAGACGAAACCTGCCTTCACCAACTTCCTTTTCAAGTTTTCGGTTGGTAGCGGCAATGATTCGTACATCAATCTTTATAGGCTCATCACCGCCAATACGTTCAATTTCTTTTTCCTGAAGTACTCTAAGTAATTTAACCTGGGCATCGAGAGGGAGTTCCCCAACTTCATCAAGAAATATAGTTCCCCCATTTGCTTGCTCAAATTTTCCGATACGTCTTTGTCCGGCACCGGTAAAAGCGCCCTTTTCATGCCCAAACAATTCCGACTCTATCAAGGATAAGGGAAGGGCCGCACAATTAACGGTAATCATAGGCCTGGTACTTCTTGTGGATTGCTGGTGGATAGCTAAGGCAACTTTTTCCTTTCCGGTACCACTCTCTCCAATGATCAAAACAGAGGTATTGACAGGCGCAACCATCTTTATTTTTTTAATTACATTTTCTAGTCCGGGGCTTTTTCCAATAATATCAGGAATATGCAGCCGGCGTGAATTTCCCTGAGGAACGGTAATCTTTCCCGTTTCCAGACTGAACTTATAGCTGGCAATATCCAGCATTACAAACAAGTCGCGTTCCCGAAAAGGTTTAACCAGAAAGCCATAGGGCTGGGTTGTCTTTGCATCTTCTAGTGTTCTCTGATTCGTATTGGCCGATATATATATAAATGGAATTCCTTCTCGCATTAATTCTCTGCCCAGGTCAATACCGGTCTGATCTCCTTTAAGCATAATGTCCAGCAGAATCCAGTCAGGATGTTTCAGCTCAATTAACCTGCGGGCCTGGCTCACAGAAGCAGCAATACCAACCACACTAAAGCCTGCCCTGGTCAACATGATCTTAAGGTCATTGGCCACAATGAACTCATCCTCTACAATTAATATTTTCACTTTCTCTTTCACGATCATATTTGTTCCTGAACCATTGTATGATTAAAATAATTTGTATTGTGGTTAATAAGAAAACTAACCAGTATGGTTATTCCATTGAGTTCTGAAATATTCAAATCGCCACCTAACTGCCCCGTCAGTCCTTTGATCAGACTCATTCCAAAAGAACCATTTTCATCAGCATCAAAGCTTTCCGGCAAACCTATTCCATTATCCTTTATCATTAAACTGCACAGATGATCTTGATTCAATTTAAGCGATATTTCTATAGTGCCATCCTTCTCTTTAGGGAATGCATATTTTATCGCATTAGTAACCGCTTCGTTCACAATGAGCCCAAGGGGGACTGCCTGTACAACATCAAGGTCAAAAGAATCAATATCCAGGACAAAACCTATCTTTTTATCCGAATAAAAAGAGTCTTTTAGATAATTGATCAACTCTTTGATATACCAGCCCATATCAATGCAGGACATATTATTGGCCTGATAAAGCCTTTGATGTATAAGCGACATGGCATACATCCTATGCTGGCTATTACGAATGGCCAAAAGCGCTTCTTCATTATCCAGGTAGCTAGACTGTGTATTGAGTAAGCTAATCACAATTTGCAGGTTATTTTTCACCCTATGGTGTACCTCTTTCAGTAACCATTCTTTGTCTTTTACCAATTTCTTTAAGCGTTCATTTTGAGCGTTGATTTCTTCCTGCTTAGCCTGAAGCTTACTATGACTTTGTTTTTTAAGACGGTAACGGTTAAAGCTCAACACCAATAGCATTAAAAGTAATATAGAGCCCCCTATTATTGTCTTCCTGATGATCTTGTCGCGGTTGATGATGTCCTGTTGAAATTGGTTCTTTTGGGTGAGCAAACGAATGTTTTTGTCTTTTTCTTCTGCCTCGAACTGTAATTGTAAACCCGCAAGTTGTTTTCCAATTTCTGTATTGAAAAGAGAATCACTATAACCTTTGTAGAGCCTGTAGTGGCTTAACGCATCTGGATACCGGGCAGATGCTGAATCTGTTTTGTAATACATCAATTCAACTTGTGCACGACGTAACATATTATGACTGGACTGGGTAAGCAATTCCAGGTCTCTGATATAGGAATACGCTTCTTTATATTGCCCAGTGACCTGCAGATAATTAATCATAGCTGAGCAGATCTGCTCTACCAGAGGATTACCTTTTGGCATGGTTCGGTATCCCACCTTCAATTGCTCATAATAAGGTGTAGCTTGCCTGAGTTCATTCCTTTGCACAAAAGCTTCGACAAACAAGCATAACAATCTGATTTTGCCGTTTAGATATTCGGGTTTATATAATTTCTCTGTCGTTTTAAGCAGTTCAATAGCTTCCTTAAGCTTTCCGTTTTTTAATAAAACATCTGCAATGTTCATATTTAGGGAAGCAGTACTGGTTGGATCCTTTAATTTGAGGGCAACTGCTCTTGACTTTTCATACCAGGAAATGGCCAGATTGTCCTTGCTCAGGTCTTTATAAATTGTTCCGATTCGGTTATATATTGCGCAAAGCAGCTGCGATGTGTCGGCGGCTTTTTCTGCTGTTGTTGCAGCAAGCAGAGCATACTTTAATGCCCGAAAATAATGTCCTTTACTCCGGTATACCTCCCCATAAAGAGAATATAACCCCTGAATGTCTTTTTTGTCTACAGCCTGGTACTCTGTTAAGGATTGCTCTAAAAAGGAAAGCGCTTTTTCGTAATCACCGTTAAGTTGGCTGATATCTCCCAGCTCCTGAAATATTTCTGCGACGTTTTGTCTTTTGCCAGCCCTTCTGTATAAGTCCAATGACTTGTTCAGATACCCCGTCTTAATACGGAGATTATTCCCTTCATTACCATACAGATAGGCAAGCGTCACAAGGGTTCTGGCTTCCTGGACTCCAAGTTGATTTGCTCTGAAATAAGAAAGGGCAGAATTTAACAATTTGAAAGCTTTGGCTTTCTCCTTTTTTTCTGCAGCAAGCATGCCCCGGAGAACTAAACTTTTCCCTAACCCAACTTTATATTTAAGTTTTAGGCTTAATGCTTCAGCCTGATTATTAAGAACATTGGCACTATCCAGGTCGGTTTTATTTTCTCCAATTTTCATGATATAATACCGGCTGATGTCGAACAATAATTCAATCCTGTTAATACCTTTACTATCGGTTAATTGCCGTTTTAATTTAGCAATTTCATTCAGAGATTGTCCTTTGACAAAGACTGGGGATATACAAAACAAAATCATAGGCAATACCAGCCAGCAGATAAGCCTTATCTTGTTTTGCCCATTATACATCACCTTCAAGATACATATTCTTTAAATTACTCGACAGGATTACTTTTAGTACTCATACGATAACAAATCAAGAGGAAAACTCCAGGTAAAAAAATTACCGGCAGCCCCCATATCTTGCTAAAAACAGCCCCCAACAGGCATCCGATTAAAAACCCTCCGATAGTATACACCTGCTTTTTCAAGCTTTGCCAGGCAATTGATTCTGTAAAAAAACCTCCACGCAAAAGATTCCCGATATCAAGTGAAGCCTGTGTCACATTGCCGGTCATCATTGTTGTTGGACCATGCGTTTCTTTGGCAAACAATCTTCCAAAAGCATTTTGAAGTCCCATCCCAAAAACAACAATCATCACAATCAGATAGGTACATAATTTTCCCTCGACATATCCCAATAAGGGTAGTATAACAGCTGCTATACCAGATAATAATAGCAGAATACCTTCAGTCAAAAGTAACTTATATCGTTTTTGTGGATCGTTTGCTATCCAGCCGCCAATAATAACAGCAGAGACAAATATTGGGAATGTCAGCAGTTTTACCCAGGAGTCTGTGCTACCTCCGGTCACCGTCTGGGCGGCAAATACAATAAAGTTGCCGGTAACATGAGCTGAGAAAATGGAGTCGCCGGAAACAAAAGTAACGGTATCACAATACCCCGCAACCCAGGCCAATAGAAAGGTTACCCAGTTGATATGATTTTTATTCTCCATAAGATTCTCTTTTCAAATTAAAGGTATTAAAATATGATTTAAGATGCGTCATTAGCGTTCAGATCGTAATTTTCATAAGCCTGATTTTAGAGCATGTCCAGTAAAAGGTGATCGAGTGAAAAAGTACCGGCTCCAACAACTACAATAAATAAAAGGCATAATGTATACATATATGGGATGTCACGAATTTCAATACTATCCTTTCTATGGACTACAAAATAACCTATCGCTGTTACTCCAAGTGTTGGCAATACCGCTATTCGGGTTCCCACGCCAAACATAATCAGGAAGGGAACAATAGTGTCGGAAAGTGTTGCAACAAGATTGTTCAGTTTTTCCGGAAGGTGCAAAGGATTAGGGATATGCTCCGTTTGACCATGCTCAACCCTGAATTTCTTCAGACCATGAACCCGGAAAAGCTCAAGTGCAAACAACAGCCTAAAAACAAGCATTGCGACATTATTCAAATCAGAGCCCAGATCTGACTGCAAAAGGTGTTTTAATAGTTCATCCATGATACAAAAATTAAAATGCAAAGCACGAACATCCCAATACTCCCCAGAAAGCAGTATAATTATTTAACGGAATATTACTCTTCCGCGCAGCATTGTGATCATGACCATGTACCCCACAACTTCCGCTGCAACAATGCAGCAAGGTGCTAACATCCGAAGCTTGCCGGCTACTTACCCTGGAATAATAACCATTATAAATATTTGTTGGTGACCAATCTGGCAATATGGGAATTGTTGGTGGTGCGTGAGAAGAAAATTCATCTCTTGCATATACTATTTTCCCATCAACGATGGTCAGAAGGGACTCTATGTTTTTTATTTCCTCTTCCTCAACGGTAAAAAAATCATTGTCCAGCACAGCCAGATCAGCAAACATGCCTGCTTTTATACAGCCCTTTTTTTGTTGTTCATTTGAAAACCATGCACTTCCTTGTGTATAGAGTTCCAGTGCAGTTTCCCTACTGATCCTGTTCTGATCACCGTATAACTGCAAACCACCCACAGTCCGGCCTGCAGTCAGCCAGTAAAGCGCAATCCAGGGATTATAACTACTCACCCGTGTTGCATCTGTCCCTATACCAACCGGAACATCAGATTGCAACATTTGTTTTACCGGAGGGGTATGTGAAGCTGCACCAGCACCATAGCGTTCTGAAAAATATTCGCCCTGAAAAGCCATTCGGCTCTGAATGGCGATCCCGCCGCCAAGTGCTTTTACCCGTTCAATATTGCGTTCATCAATGGTTTCTGCATGATCAAATATCCAGGGCAACTTATCAAAAGGCAGGTCTTTGTTCACCTTCTCAAAGACATTCAAAAACCTGGTAATACTCTCATTATAGGTAGCATGCAGTCTAAATGGCCATCGGTTTTCAACAAGTAATCGAATAACTCTTTCCAATTCGGCTTCCATGGTTTCAGACAGCTCCGGTCTGGGCTGTACAAAATCTTCGAAATCGGCTGCAGAAAACACAAGCATTTCTCCTGCTCCATTATGCCGGTACATATCATCACCTTGATATAATTTAACAGTTTTCGTCCAATTATCGAAATCTTCGTACTCCTGTTTTGGGCGTTGGGTAAATAGGTTATAAGCAATCCGTACGGTCAGTTGTCTCTGCTCATTTAATTCGTTGATCACTTTATAGTCGTCGGGAAAATTCTGAAACCCACCTCCGGCATCAATTACACTGGTAATACCAAAACGGTTCAGCTCTTTCATGAAATGCCTTGTAGAATTGACCTGGTGTTCATAGGAAAGCTTTGGACCTTTGGACAATGTAGAATAGAGTATCATTGCATTGGGAGTCGCCAGGATTAAGCCGGTAGGTTCTCCACGAGAATCTTTTTGGATTTGTCCGCCAGGTGGAGGTGGCGTATCTTTAGTAAAGCCCACGGCCCTTAATGCAGCCCGGTTAAGGAATGCCCGGTCATATAGGTGCATGATGAACACAGGAGTATCAGGAGCCAGTGTATTTATCTCTTCCAATGTTGGCATTCGCTTTTCTGCAAACTGATGTTCTGTCCAGCCTCCCACAACTCTTACCCACTGTGGTGAAGGTGTACGATCGACCTGCTCCTTCAGCATACGCAATGCATCTGACAAGGATGGCACACCGTCCCATCGCAACTCCAGGTTATAATTCAGGCCGCCGCGAATAAGATGGATATGCGAATCATTCAGGCCGGGTATAACCCTTTTTCCCTTCAGGTCGATCTTACAAACATCCTCAGCAAAATATTGCTGAAGCAAAGTCGCATCATTATCTACAGCAATGAATTTACCATCTTTTATCGCTACAGCTGTAGCAAAAGGCAACTTTTTGTCTACAGTGTGTATTTTCCCATTATATAAAATGAGATCTGCCTTTTTTATCTCTTCCATATTTTATGTTCTTAGTTCTTAAAGGAAGCAATTGCATTCTTGATGCCTTCACCGGCTGTGGAAAAGAAAGCAGGTCCGGCAAGCAGCGTAACCCTGGTTACAGGTTTAAAACTGGAGAGTTTTTTAGCCTTCAAATAAGCCTGTGTACGATAGGCTTCAATTATTCCTTTGGTAACATTTCCTGCAACCAATGCTGTAGGTGAATCAATGCCCGCATCCTTAAGATCGCTTGCAAAAGCAAAATTATTGACGCCTAGAATTAATGCCTCACGCATGGCCACCTTACCTATTGATATCATAAGATCAGGACTAAATTTATCCCTGTCCCCTAATCCAATCAATAGTAATTTCCTGGCTTTCATCGTACCCGCGGGTGGGGTTATAAGCAATGTTTCAAAAGCATGACCTGCAAATTTCCCGGTTTTGCGTATCTCTGTGATTTGCCCTTTTAATGCTTCGTCGAGATGTACCATCCCATTAAGCTGTGGAGGCAATGCGGGCGGAGACTTAAAAATGTCGCCCTCTGTATATTCAAAAACACAGGCCACCTGTAACTCGGTACTAGCGGATGATGGCCCCTGGACTAACCCTTCAATAACAATTCCGTCTACTTTACCCCATACCTTAGAGGTTCCAACAGCAATTGCTTTAGGTTGTGGATCACTTTGCTGGGCATCAACACGATTGGTGTGAAGGCCAATACTTACAAGAAGCAGCAGGCCAATCAGCCCTCTTCTTATTTCATCTTTTTTTTGAAATGCATGTGTTGACATTGTTAATTAATTTAAAAGTGAATAAAATTTAAAACTTTACAGCAACCCTTGAATTGATAAATAATCCATCTTTCGGGTCGGAAATGAGATCGTCAATAAAGCTGCCGGTACGAAAATATTGTGCTCCGGTATTAATGGTTATAAATTTGTTGATGGTATAATTTAGACTAACCAGGTACGCTGTTCCTATATATCTTTTAGCAGAACTCGCTCCTTTAAGATTGAGTATTCCGCTGGGACGATAAACACCATCTTTCAACGAATACCTCCAGTTGAATACTACATCTGCCTGAAGAACCAGTTTATTACTGAGGCCAACGGTAGTATAAGGGTGGAGATCTATCAAATTTACCGGGCCAATCTGTGGACTAAAGCCAAAATATCCCCCCTTTGGATATAAAGGATTAAAGGTCTGCAAGTTCCCGTCCCCCGCTTTATTGTCCCCGGAAATATAATCATGCCGAAGATTGATGGTGGGCTTACCTTTTATCCCTTCAAAAGAATACCCAATATCAGCCGATGCGGTCCAGGCGAGTATATTCCCCTGCCCAAATTTACCGAACTGGTAGGCAGCTTCGAAATTATAAATGAACCCACCACCATACTTCCAATACCTGGCCCCAAGGGTTTGTCTGATCTCCCTAGCTAAGCCTTCTTCAAAAAGTGCAGCATTTCGCCGGATGCCCAGGTAATAAAAGTCCAGATTTCCCGCTTCTGGAAAAATCAGCTTCGAATAAACGCCCCAAAGATTGATCTCTTTAGATGATTTGTTATCAAAAGCACCTGTGTTGATCGTATCTGCCATCATTACAAAAGCATCAATAAAAAATTTTGATGATGCATACATGAGTTTACCACCAGTAAAGTATAACCTCAGATTGGGTCCTTCCCTTACGGAGATTAACCTGCCACTCCCATAATCCAGCTCCTGTCTGCCAATGCGTAATTTGAGGCTTTGAGCTGTATTTTTGAAAGCGGTGAAATCAACAAACAGGTTTTGTATATTGAGTTTATCTTCATCAATAGGTCGGGGTCCGTTTTTTCGTCCTCCCTCCCAGGCACTACGAATCTGGGTAAACACCCTTATCCTTTCTCCGATGTTAAGATCAGCATGCAGGCTATAGCGTTGCAAAAGGAAGTTATTATGACCTATCCCCAAGCGGCCCCAGTCTTCATTCTGAAAATCGACATATTCCATACGGGCTTCTCCTCCAAACGAGAGGTATACTGTCCCGTTATTAGCTAAAGGCAGGTATTTAATACGGTTGAATAAAGTGCGTGTTGAATCTTTCATTGTCTTATAGTCCTCATCGAACCTCATCAATTTAAAATTCTGCCCCAATACCCGGCCGGTTATCCCCGTGAGAAATAACGAAAAGACTAAAAGTCTGATCTGGATATGTAAATGAAGATTCTGCAAAATGAGATGAATAGATGTTACTACAGTTAGTGCTGAAGCATATGATGTGCATAGTGAATGCCTATACCATAAGCCCCTCCATACTTTTTCATCAGATCAGTTACCGCAACATAAGTTTCCTGACGCGCCCAATCTCTTTGTAACTCCAAAAGGTACTGTATGGAGGTAATGGGTTTGACACCTGCATGAACCATACGCTGGATGGCACGCTCATGAGCTTCTACACTCACATCGCCACAGGCATCTGTAATTACATAAACAATATAGCCTTCTTCTATAGCAGATAAGGCAGGACCCACAATGCAAACACCTGTCCACAATCCTGCAAGGACAAGCTTCCTCTTATTAAGACCAACAATGGCTTTATATGCGGCTTCATCCTCCCAGGTATTCATACTGGTACGGTCAATGTAACCACTGGTTGCCTGGGGGTAAAATTCCTCTATCTCCGGAAATACCGGACCAGAAAAAGACTGTTCAGCGACGGTAGTTACCACGGTTGGCACATTAAAAATTCTGGAGGCTCCTGCTACAATTGCAGTATTTGTCCGAAGTTCACTCAGGGCAATGCTTTTGGTAGCAAAGCCCATCTGTCCTTCAAAGTCTATAAGTACTAATCCGTGATTGTCCGGAGATAAAAGATTGGGAGATGGTTTCATAGTTTTACTAAGGTTTTAGCTCGTATAGCCAACTATGATGCCAACGAATTAAACAACTGATTTATTGATAGTTACAAAATAACTAAAGAAAATAAATTTACGAAATATCATAAATTTATGATGAAATTAGTATAAACTACATTCCTTTTAGAATTCCAGCTTAAGCCTGATCCCTCCGGAAGTCAAATTGGTCTTCAGTTCCGAATAGGACTTCATTGGAATCTTAATAAAAGGCTCAATAATCAAGCGTTGTTTTTTACTGATCTTCTGGTTAAAACCATAAGAAAAATTATAAAAACCAAGATAGTTTTGTTGCGGAAGCTCATCTGAGGCAACGGGAACTGTTTCTGTTGAAGACATCAGTTTACTTTCGAAACCTGGCCCATCCTCTCCGGATACCGGTACATCAACAAGTTTTTTCTCCTCATAAGCCAGCACCTGAGATTTTCTCAGCACACCTGTAACAGATACACCAATACGCACATAGGTATGAGAACTCAGGCTGTATTTGAAATCTATGGGTATGTCTAACCCGGAAATAGAAGTTTGCACAGAAGTAAGCGTCTTTCCCGGAACATCCGGCGGATCCTTTTCCAGTTTATTTAGAGCTGAAAGCTGATTCAGGGAAAGTCCGGAGGTGATAGAAAACCTGTCATTCAAAGCGTACTCCACTTCTCCGCCAACACCCAACCTCATCTTTCCAGAATTACTGTAACTACTGGATATCAACGCGTTGTATTTCCATTTTTGAACATCATGATCTTCTGCTGGGTTATCCTCTTTCAACGCAAGAAATGGATTATTTTTTTCTGCTGGTTTTGAATATCGACGAGTAGCTGCAGGAGAAGTCTTGAAAACATTTCTACAAGAATCCTTAGATGGCCCGGAATCGCTATGATCTTGTTGAGCCGAAATCATTTCACTGGAGGTCATTTGAACATCTTCTGTTCTATGTTGCTCTATTTTAGTATGGATTGAAACCACTTTACTTACACTGACATCCAAGTGCCCAGGCGATGGTTGTTTTCCTACTCTTAATGCAGATACAGACAGAGACCGCGCCTGTTTTTTCTTCAAATGCTGTGACTCTTTCCAATAAAAAAGGGCAAAAAAGAATAAAATAAAAACTGCGGCCTGTGTTGTCCACCCTATCCATGCCGCATTTTTCTTTTTACGGTGCTGCTGTTGAAAATTTTCCCAGGCACCCGGCTGATAAGGAAATTCCTCCTGCTGGAAAATTTCCTTAACATGTGTCAAAAATTCTTCTTCAGTATGTGCCATTGGGTTCCATATTAATTTGGTACAAGGTTCTTAATTTGAGTTTTGCTCTGTTCAGATAGACCCGGCAAATGTTCTCTTTGATGTTCAGCATTTTTGAAATCTCCTGATGCGAAAACCCCTCTATTTCATAAAGATTAAAGATGAGTCTTTGTATTTCGGGCAAATGGTTCAGCAGATTGAGCAGATCGGTCACATTCAATTTTAACATCTCTTCTGGAAAAGTCAGAGGATGATGCAAGTCAGTAAATTCATTTTCCGAAATGTCGATTCTGGGCTTTTTTATAAAATCAATCGCTATTCTTGAGGCAATTTTGGCCATCCAGCCTTTAAAAGCCTTTTCCAGTTCTTCGGGTCTTTCTGGTGGTTTGAAAGATTCTATGTATCTGAATATCTTGATGAAACTATCATTTACAAGCTCTTCTGAATCATGGATGTTTGAAGTATACCTTACAACTACAGCCATTATATATCCATAAAACATCTTGTAAATCTTCTCTTTCGATGAATTACTATTTTTGCTGAATCCAGATAAGATTTCTGCAAGTCCGAAATTGCTTTTCATCGGCCTCAGCATAGTGCAGATTTTAGTTTCATCTTTTTTAAGGGATCAGATCATCGAAGAGAATACAACAGGGCTTGCTGTTTGAGACACAGCAAGCCTTGTTCTATTCTTTATAGCTTACTTGTTTGTCATCACTTCGATCCCCAGTTTGGTAGCATCAGTAGCATCTTTTAAGCCTCTTACCCAAACTGTATAGATTTTTCCTTTTTCAACTTTAAATTTGTCCAAGGTGGCCAGAACATCCGTCTTTCCATTTTCTTTAATCTCAAATTTAAGTTCGGCAGCCGGATCCACATTAACATAAGAAGAAGCTTCTTTGAATGCCTTTTTGCTCAATGCAGTCTCCGTCTTTCCTGCAACGTATAGGTCAAGTACTGTAGTTTCAGGAGATAAATTCACAAAACGCACTTTTGCTTTATCTGTCGCGGGAGCAGACAGATCATCTTCGACCAATACAACAGCTGCCTTAGGAGATTTATCTCCAACCAGAAGTGTATAGGAAACTCCGGTTTTTGCTGTATAGTTGATTTTTGCAAGTACATCTGTTGCATCTTTCTTTTTAAAACTGAATTCCCCTGTTCCTGGTTTCAGGTCCATATAGTCAATTACAGTATTATAATTTAAGGCCTTTGATGTGGTTACCTTAGTACCATTTGCAAAAAAAGAAAGTTCAGGTGCGCCGGGTGAAGAAACCACTAATGCAAGTTTTGCAGGTTTTACTGCAGGGGGATCTGTAGCTTTGTCTTTTTTACATGCTGCTAATAGAAGCGCAGAGCACAATAGTATCGTTCCTTTTTTTGCTAAAGCTACCGCGTAATTTTTACTTTTCATTTTTAAAAGTTTAAGTGAATAGATTAAATGATTTTAATTTCTATACACTTAAACTTGCATTTGATCAGGAACGCAACAGGTGCTTCCAGATTTATTCTTAGGCCGTATGCTGGTTGATTACAGCATAATATTTCAGATCTATGATATGATTTGGCAAAGGCCTGGAATTCCATGACTTATGAATAGCCAATGCTGCACCTACTGCTGTTGCCTGGGCCATGTGTGCGGCAAAAACTTCCATATCCGGAAATGCCCCGGCCAGCAAATTCATAAATAAAGTATTTTTACTAAAGCCCCCATCTACAAAAATCCGCTTTACCCGGGTATCCGTAAGCACCCTGCGGGTAGAAATAACCTGCTCATGAACCAGATCTGACATCAGCTGATGATAAGCAAGAGCAGCCGATTCATAATCATCAAGATTGCGTTTGGCAAATGCAGAAACCTTAAGGCCCGCGGTCTTTTCTTCATGCTGCCCAGCCTCCTTCTGTGCCACCAGTAACAATCTTTCCATGACCTGTGGATCATAGGTCATGGACCTGAAAGAAATACTGTCTGTTCCGAAATGAGCTGCAATTCGTTTAACTTGCTGCTCATGCTCATAGCCTGCAAATAATCTGGAAGCCTTAACCGGCTTGCCTTCGTACTGCAAATAGCACAAACAATCATTTTCCAGTTCCTCTGCAGTTAGCGGGGCTGCATTAAAGGGATTAAAACTGATGCACCAGGTACCGGTCGACAATAAGATAAAAGGTTCGTGAAAATTAACCAGGTAAGGCACCAGGGCCGCTGAACTGTCATGGAGACCAGTTCCTACTGCACAACTACTCCCCGGAAAAGCAGCGGGCATTACACTGTTTGAAGGCACAATAGGCGCCAGTTTACCTGCGATATTTTCCTTTCTAACCCATTCATGGTATTCATTTTTTGTAAAATCCCATAAATTGGTGTGACAACCGATACTTGTAATATCAGAATAGGCCCTGCCGGAAATCAGGTAGCTTAAGTATTGAGGCAAATGAAGTGCATATTTAATCTGCTCAAACACTTCCGGTTTTTGATACTTCATCCGGTAAAGCTGCATTCCTGAGTTTAAACTTCCCAAAACCGGAGATGCTGTTCGATTGGAGAAGGCTTCCATCCCACCATAGGTATTGTAAAACTGTGTCTTCAAATCCTCCGGATAATCCTTAAGATAGTTGTACAATGGCGCCAGTGGCTTGCCATTGGCATCAATATAAACGAAACTCGCTCCGTAAGTTGCAAAATTAATGGCTTTGATCTCAAAAGCTGGATTTCTAAAAACCTCTGTCAGGGAATCAAAAACAGAAAGTCTTAGACTTTCCAGGTTCTCACAGGGGGCCCCATCCTCATCAGACGTCTCTATAAACCTTGCTGTTCTCTCAAAAACAATCTTATAGGACTCATCAAAAAGGAACAGCTTTTTGTTGGTTTTCCCAACATCAAAGACTGCTATAACAGGTATTTTTTTGATTTCCGAACCCATATCTAAAGTCCCGTTGCTACCGTTTTAGTTCCGCGGTTTTTAATCAGTTCCTGTCTGATATTCAGTTTTCTGAATACTTGTAATGGTGCCAAAGCAGCCCCTGAGCGCAATCTTGCCTCAGCAACCAGTGAACGAACATCGGTTCTGAAAGCATGCTGCAGGATTTCCTGGCAGCGGACCACATCATTAACAGCTTGTGCCTCCTGTAAAGCTTTACAATCTACAGATAAGGCTTGTGCATAGGCAATCATAATGGCCTCTACAGATTGCAGAAGGTCTTCGAGCGGATCCTTAACGTTATGGGATGCATCAATCATCCAGCCCAGATCATCCTTATGATCCATTCCTCTTGCATCCATTCCTTCCACCAGCTCATTAAAGATCAGAAACAATTGGTAAGGCTTCATACTGCCTGCAGTTAAATCATCGTCTCCATATTTGGAGTCGTTAAAATGGAAACCACCCAATTTTCCTTCCATAAGTAATAAAGCAACAATTTGTTCAATATTGGCATTAGGCAAATGATGTCCAAGATCAACCAATGTAAAGGCCTTAGGCCCCAGCTTATTTGCAAATAATAAAGACTGTCCCCAATCGCCAACGGTAGTAGAATAAAAGTTAGGTTCAAAAGCCTTATACTCTATAAACAGCTTCCAGTCGCTTGGCAGAGCTGCATAAATTTCCTGCAAGCTTCCAAGGGTATTTTGAAATGCTTTTCTGAAATTAAGCTGTCCCGGAAAGCAAGAACCATCTGCTAACCAAATGGTTAAAGCTTTCGATCCCAATTCAACACCCTGACGGATCACTTCTATATTATGCTCAATCGCCGTCTTTCTGACCGCCGGGTCAACATGCTGTAAAGAACCGAATTTATAACTGTTCTGCTGCCCGGGCTGATCCTGAAAGGTATTCGAGTTCATGGCATCAAAACGCAAACCCTGCTGTGCTGCAAGGTTTTTAATTGCGCTTACGTTATCTGTCGTATCCCAGGGAATATGCAAGGAGATCGCGCCGCTTGAAGCATTTAGTCGATGAAGCAGACCTATATCTTCTATTTTCTCTTCAATATTCCTGGGTTCACCACCCGAAGAGAAACGACCAAAACGGGTACCACCCGTTCCTAAAGCCCAGCTCGGAATTCCAATTTGAAAAGCCATCAGTTTTTCAATGATCGCTTCTACATTCGAAATGTCTGAACTAAGCGATTCCAGTTTTCTCTTATGAGCAGATAAACCTTCCTGGTTGTGTTCCTCTATATGATAGTTTTCTAAATTCATCTGTTTATATTTTGGTTATCATTTATCTGTTTATTAACGAACAAAAGCATTGGCAACGCCTCCATCTACATTTAACACATTACCTGTTGATTTATTCATTAAGCCACTTACAAACACAAAACAAGCATTAGAAATATCTTCTGGCAAAATCACCTCATTTAGTAAGGTCCGTTTTGCATAAAAAGCAGGCAGTTCAGCGACAGAAATACCATAAGCTTTGGCTCTGCCCTCTGCCCAAGCGCCTTCCCATATCTTACTATCTGAGATCACCGCATCTGGATTAACGGTGTTGACCCGAATATGATCAGCGCCTAATTCAGCTGCATTTAGCCTGCTTAAATGTAATTGAGCAGCCTTTGCAGAACCATAGCCTGCATTATTTGGTCCGGAAACCAGGGCATTTTTGCTCACTATATTCAGTACATCGCCACCAATATCCTGCTTGCGCATCACTTCTACTCCAGATTTGGTGACCAAAAACTGTCCCTTAACCAGAATATCGTAGAGAAGATCCCAATCTTGCTCCGTATGCTCTTCAATAGGTTTCGAAATAGATATTCCTGCACAATTTACAACAATATCCACCCCACCAAATTCCAGGCAGGCCTTTTTGAAAGCGTTTTGGATACTATCTGCTTTCGTTACATCCAAAATTACTGAAGTAAATGCATCCCTCCCAAATTCCTGACGAAAACTTTCATTGGCTTTTTCTAACCTGCTGGCATCATTGTCATTAATCACCACACAAGCCCCCTCTTCAATAAATTTATGCGCTATCGCTTTACCTATTCCACCGGCACTTCCTGTAATTAAAGCAATTTTTCCGGATAAGGCTTTTGGTTTAGGCATCCGCTGCAATTTAGCTTCTTCCAGAAGCCAATATTCTATATTGAAAGCCTCTTGCCTGGGCAGTGAAGTATATTCAGATACCGCCTCAGCCCCCTTCATTACATTGATGGCATTGATGTAAAATTCTGCAGCTACCCTGGCCGTTTGCTTATCCTTGGAGAAGGAAAACAGACCTATTCCAGGATATAAGATGATCACCGGATTGGCATCCCGTATGGCAGGACTGTTGTCATGTTTGCAGGACTCATAATAGGCCTTGTACATTTCCCTGTAAGCTTCAAACTCTGGTGCAAGCTCTTCTTTTAAAGCTTTAACATCCCTTAAATCAGCCGCAGCATCCAGCTTAAGAACCAGGGGGCTGATCTTGGTCCGCAGAAAGTGATCAGGACAACTCGTACCCAGCGGTGCCAGTCTGTCCAGATCATTAGAATTGATAAACTCCAGTACCCTGTGGTCGTCTGTAAAATGACCTGCCATATGCTTTTCACTAGAGCAAAAACCTCTTAAAACTGGTGCAATAGCAGCAGCTTGCTGTAACCTGAGCTCGGGATCTGCAGAGGGGATCTTTTGTCCACCAAATACCGGTCTTTTTTTACCATAGTTCTGTTCCAGATATTCAGCGCATTTCTCTACAACCTCCAATGTATTGATATAACTTTCATAAGCCGTATCTCCCCAGGTAAATAAACCGTGAGAGCCCAGCATAATTCCACGAATGCCAGGGTTTTCATCCAAACACCGACGTAACATCAAGCCCAGCTCAAAACCAGGTTTCTGCCACGGCACCCAGCCTATCGTACCACCAAACAATTCTTTGGTGATTTTTTCTCCATCTTTTGCAGCTGCTATAGCAATGGCCGCGTCCGGATGCAGGTGATCAATATGTTTAAAGGGCAAAAAACCATGCAAAGGTGTATCTATAGAGGGTGCTTTAGAACTCAGGTCGTAAATACAGTGGTTAAACAATTCTACCATTTCATCTTCATGCTGAAGCCCCCGGTAGATGTTCTTTAAATTCCTTAAACGGTCCACATACAGGGCCGCAAGACCATTTTTTTTCAAAGTTCCAATATCTCCTCCTGAGCCTTTAACCCACATCACCTCTGTTTCTTGTCTGGTAAGAGGATCAATAGCCATAGCTTTGCAGGAAGTATTCCCTCCGCCGTAATTTGTTAAGCGCAAATCCGCGCCCAATAAGTTCGAACGGTAAATTAACAATGCAACCTCATCGCCAGCCATTTCAGCGGCCTTCGCATCGTCCCACAAATAGCTTACATGTTTAAATTCAGTTGCTTTAGCAGTCATAATAATTATTCATTGATTTTGGTGATTTCATTTATTTGATAGAGTTGCCATATCCTACAATAAAAACAGATAAGATCAGGATCGTCACTCCTGCCAATACAGTTACAAAAGTCTTTCTTTTTACTCCGCTCCATTCTTTAAGAACCAGCCCCCAGCCATTGGCCACCAAAATGATACAGGCCATATGCAAAATCCAGCCGCTGGCCCCATTGCCTAATTTACTTTCACCCATTCCGTAGAAGAAGAACTGTAAAAACCAGGTGGTACCTGCAAGCGCAGAAAAGATATAGTTTTTAAGTAGTGGTGTCTTTTTATTGGTGTAATCGCCAAAGGTTTTATTGCGCTTATTAAGCACCATGCACCAGAACAGATTGGTGGTTAGCCCGCCCCATAAAATGACCACATAGGTTACATTGTTCTGGAACAGGAATTCTCCTTGTCCGGGATTTAATGCCTTCCAGGCTTCATTGGCATGGCCAGCCATGTCCTTACCGGCATCAATACCAAATGCGAAGCAAGCACTCAGGATACCCGATATGATAGAAACGATCAATCCTATTCCGATTTTATAGTCCTTGTTCGATGGATCTCCTTTGCCTGAAGCCGCCAGATCTTTTTCTTTCATACTTCCGGCCAGGCCACAAACAACAATCCCTATTACACAGACCAATAAGCCTGTCAATACCATTTGACCCCATTGGCTGCCCGCCATATCAGACAAACTGCTTTTACCCGGAGTTGGATGGAAGTCGTAATATAAAGAAGGTACCAATGCACCAAATACGGAACACAAGCCCAAAATAATGGTACTTCCAAGAGATATACCGAGATAGCGTACGCCAAGTCCATAAGTCAGCCCCCCTATTCCCCATAATAAACCAAAGAAATAAGTCAGCAATAAAATTTTGCCATTGGTTTGGGCTATAATGTCCATAAAACCAGGAATGGTTAACCAGGCAGCCAGTGGTGGCACAATCAGCCAGGAACACAGACCTCCAACAATCCAGTAACTTTCCCAGGCCCATCCTTTTACTTTTTTATAGGGTATATAGAAACTACCGGAAGCAAAGCCTCCTATAAAATGGAAAATAACGCCGAAAATTACCTGCATAAAGGATTTATAAATGGTTAATAGTATAATGTCCTAATTTATGCAAGTTGTTTTATTCAACTGTCATGTACCATCATGCTAATGCATAAACCTGCAGTGGATCGGTTAAATAGAAGCCCGTTTGGTAAATTTAAAAGGTACTTCAACATGGACCCTGGATTTGTCCAGTATCATTCGTGCCGCTGCAGACCCCATGAATCTGAAATCGGTAGATATGGTGGTAATCCCATTCAGCAGTATTTTTTTCAGAGGTGTTTCATTATAAGAAATAACACCCACATCAGAACCGATCTGATAGCCCATCTCAAGAATACGTTCAAGCAACTGCACAAGATCATTTTCCATCAAATTGATGAATACTTCTCCTTCATTGATGGGTTCGTGCTCAATATTGCTGACTACGTAATGAGAAAATGCGTATTGCTGACAAAAACGATGAAATCCATCCAGAATTTCTTTTGGAAAATAACTTTTTGCAGGAAATATGATTTTTAAGGTATGGTATTTACTCAAATCGGTTAAAGCCTGTTCCAGTGCATCATAGATATTCTGTTCAAAATTTTCATAAACTGCACCAAAGGTCCCATCAACCCCTGGAATAAACTTATCCATCAAGATCAGCTTTTCTTTTGGGATCGTATTGATCACCTCCTTTGCATATTCACCGCCTTCTATGAAATGAGGAATGATCACGTAATGAGAATACTCTCCCATTTTCTTCTGAGAAAGAAACTTCTTAAAAAGCATAAAATCATTGTTATAGATATAAAAGTCTACAGACACATCATCGCCTAATGCAGCAATAAAAGCATCATAAACAATTTTTTTATGCGCGCTTAATTTATTGAACAACAGAAATATCTTAATCTTCAGCTTAAAATCTGCGTTGGAGATATAATATCCCTTACCCGGAACGGAATTAATAACGCCTATTTTTTTCAGGTACCGATACCCTTTTTCTGCTGTATCTCTTGAGATCTCCAGTTTATAACTTAGTTCATTGATCGATGGAAGCAAATTGTCCTTTTTAATATTACCCAGCTCAATCGCATTGATGATCGCATCAGAAAGCTGCAAGTATTTTGGCGTAGCAGAATACTCATCAATATGTACAAAATCGAAAAAAGGTTCAGCCATCATTTCTCCAACAATTTAGTTATTTAATTTGAAACTGATACTTCCCTGCTGTAATTTCCAGACGATCAGCTACTGGCTGATGGTTTCTGTAGGCCTTTTTACCGCCCGCCAGTGGAAAAATAACGGTAGCGCTGGAATTGGCCGGAATGTTAACGGTATAAATAACCGATTGGCCTGATCTTTTCCAGGAAGAAACAATCTTACCGAAAGGCCCATCATGTTCAGACTCAAAATGTTCCAGTCCGGAAACAAAATTAGGCCGCAGCAATACATTCTTAAATCCAGGATGTTGCTCATCCGGATGGATACCGCCCAGGCCTTTAAAAAACCAGCCCCCTATTTCTCCAAACATCATATGGTTTAAAGAAATATCCCTTGCTGCCTTAATATCCCAGTTTTCATAAAGGGTAGTGGCTCCATTTACGATCCACCATCCCCAGGAAGGATAAGTATCCTGCGCAGCAAGTTTGTAGGCAGTTTCTGCCTGTCCATTGTCGCTCAATGCATTTAAAATAGCTTTAGCGCCAAGCACCCCAACATCCAGGTGCATCCCATCGGCAGCGACCCTTTTTGCAAGCTGTTCGGCCAGTTTGGTCTTAAATTCTTCTGGAACAATGTCCCATTGCAGTGCCATACTGAGTTCAGTTTGCACGCCCGAGGCATAGGTACATTTTTCCCGGTTGAAATATTTATCGTTGATGGCCTGTTTAATTTTTTCTGCAAGGCTACTGTAAGCACTGTAATCCGCCTGCTTACCAAACATTTTTGCTGCTTTCGCCAAAATAACTGCATCCACGTAGTAATATACAGAAGAGGTGTATTCCAATGAAGAAGGCGATTTAACAGGTACCCAGTCTCCCCGTCCAAAAGTGGTTAATCCTGAAGGGCTGATCTTTTCAATATAATCCACATATTTTTTAATGCTCCCGTAAGAATCTTCCAGCAGTTTGCTATCGCCGTAAAAAAGATAAATATTCCATGGAATAATAGCAATGGTGCTGGTCCAGTCTGTTCCGTTAGCTGTACCATAGCCCCAGCCTCCGGTAGGAATAATATCAGGAAGTACGCCATCCGGCCGCTGCTCGTCACGGTGATCTGCCAGCCATTTCTCATAAACTGTTATCCCATCGAAGTTGAACAACCCTGTTTCCACGGCAAAATGCCCATCACCTGTCCAGCCGTTCTTTTCCCTTTGCGGGCAGTCTGTTGGATAGCCCATCAGGTTAGACAAATAAGAATTATTGGTTGCCCACCATAAACGGTCGATCAAGGGATTAGAAGAACTGATCTTTCCCGTAGCAGCAACATCACTATGCATAAAATAACCAGTAATACTCTCCTTAGTTAAGGTTATCGGTTTACTGCTGGTTACTTCTACGTATTGAAAACCTTTATAATTAAACTTAGGCATGAACTCTAATGGTCCTTTGCCAGATAAAGTAACAATATCTGTTTGAAAAGGATCTGTATTGTCTTTAGGCCTGTAATAAACATCAATATTAGAAAGGTCTACCCTTCCGTTTTCATACAAACGTTCCCCATGTTTTATCCGGATCACAGTTCCGGCTTCTCCTTCAACCTTAATCTTACTGACCCCGGATATATTTCTGCCCAGATCAAATACATAGGTTGTATCATTGAATTTTTTCATCGATCTGGCCGGGATTTCTTCGACATTACGGATAGGCTGCATGGCCTGGCTCACCACCTGTTCTGAAGGTGCTTTGCGTAAAGCTACCTTTGTCCATTTCGCATCATCAAAGTTTACCGTATTCCAGCTGGGCTGTTCAAGTCGCGCATCATAATGTTCTGCTGTATAGATGTTGTTCAGGACAATTGGACCAGAGCTGGTTTTCCAGTCTTTCCCTGAAGTAATCACTTCTGATGTTCCATCAGCATACGTAATTCTTAAATCCATACAAAAAGCAGGTCTTGCCCGCCATGGTGCCTTATCAAAATTCCATACGGCTATAGATTGATGGTTGTACCAGCCATTGCCCAGCAATACACCAATTGCATTCTTTCCCTCTTGAACTTGAGCGGTTACATCGTAAGAAACATACAGATTCCGCTTATCAAAGCGTGTATACATTGGATCCAGTCTATGGTTTCCAACCTTTTTTCCATTTAAATACAGTTCATACAGTCCTGCTACCGCGATATAAGCCCTTGCAGATTTGATCTTTTTCGAAGATTGAAATGTAGTTCTGAAATAGGGCGCTTCACGCTTATTGATGTCGTCTCCGTCACTGATCCAGCTCCCCTTCCAGTTCTCCATCTTCATCATACCGGTTTCGAAACTCGATACTTTAGAGAAATTTCCAGGTTTGCCATTCTGATCCCACACCTCAATTCCCCAAAAATACTTGGTAAAAGGTTTTAATAATGCTCCACGATAAGAAATTAATGAAGCGCCTGAAGTATTTTTTCCGGAATCCCAGGTAGCACCTCTTTTTTTAACCACATCTAAAGAATCTTCGCTTACCAAAATACGGTAGGCTGTTTGTTTTGCACCTTGTCTGTCATCAGAAATCATCCAGGAAAGTCTCGGATGCAGTACATCTATACCCAATGGATTGGTTAAATGTTCGCATTGAAGGCGTATAGCCGAGGTTCTGTTTGGAACTTTATCTGCCTGTGCACTTAAACCAAGTGTTAAAAAACAAGAAAGCAGAACATTATGAAAAACAGGCTTCATATCTAGCTTAGAAAGGTTCATATTGGTTTTACGAGGTTAAGTTGCAATAATAAACCTCTATCCTCAGATTAGCAACCTGTACTGTCCTGTTATTCCTGTTCCTGCCACTCTGCGTATGAATTTTGCAGGGTTTCCAGAAATACCGGGGTTTCCTGTGCCCCCGAAACGGCATACTTTCTGTTGAATACAAAAAATGGCACACCACGTACACCAACTTGCTGTGCTTCATAAATGTCAATCCTCACCTCATCTGCATAACTTCCATTCTCTAATGCTGCCTTCAGTGCGACCGGATCAAGTCCGATTTCAGATCCCAATTGAATAAGAGTGGGATAATCATCGATATTTTTCCCATCGGTAAAATAAGACCGGAACAGAGATTCCTCTGCTTCGTTTTGCTTACTATATTGTTTTGCAAAATGAGTAAACCGATGCGCATTAAATGAATTTGCCACAATGGAAGAGTCAAAATTATAAACTAGTCCTACCTGTTTAGCTAGCTGACTAACATGGTCATTCATCCCTTTTGCTTGTTCTAAACTGATTCCTTTATGTTCTGACAAAAACTGATGTAAACTTTTATCCGGTTGTGTAACCAGTTCTGGTGCAAGCTGAAAACTCTTCCAAACCAACTACTTTGTCTTTATCGGGGAACTGTTCCAATGCTGCTTCGAACTTCCTTTTGCCTATGTAGCAGAATGGGCACATGACATCGCTCCATATTTCTACTTTCATTGTATTTTCCATGTGTGTTTATTACAAATTCAGCATAAAATTAACAATTAGAATTTGAATAGACATTTCTGATTATTTTAACTGAAAGAAAGTCACTATTGCGGCATGATCTGAAGGAAACATTATCCTGTGATAATCCATCACTTTCGACTCTATTGGATTAAGTTTTCTTCCTTTGTTATCTCTTATTGATTAGGGTATCCATATACCAATAATAGTAATGCCAAACATAAGTTTAGCATTACTATTATTTTATTTTCTTGTAAATTAACCTACATAACTAAACCCTAATTAAAACGAAGAAAGCACACTGTAGCGTTTAGTCCCGGTTTTACGTTTTATCTAAAAAACCAGACCATCATGCTGAAATTTAACAGTAAACTTTTCATTGCCACCGCTGCAACACTTGTTTTATCCTGTACTAAATCTACAGATTCTGACTGTCCTAAGGACCGGATGTGTACTGAGGAATTTCGTTCCTTAACAGTGAGTTTTACGGATAATAAGGGAGCGCCTACTGCAGCAAAAGATTACAGTGCTGTTCTTGTGAGAACCGGCGACACGATTAAATCAAATTTAAATACGGTTTCAAACATGGTGCCTGGTGCATTCATTGTGATAGACGACAGCTATACTTCAAAGCTTTCTGAAACAGGCGATGAGATCAAAGTTAGCGCAACATCAGTGCAAACAAAACAAACGAAATCGACAGTTATAAAAGTAAGTGGCGGCGAGTGTGCATGCCATATCAAAAAAGTATCAGGAGCTGAAAAAGTTGCCTTTGACTAAACAACAAGTGTTCTCAACAAAAATGACTTAGGATATCATAGCAAACAAATTAGAGATAAACATTACAGGAAGTTCCTTTTCCAACCGATCCCGTGCTTTTACCTATATGTACCGACAGGATAAAAGCACAAAATGCCCCTCTGTAGCAGAGGAGCAAAAAAGGAGAGCTATTTTATCTTCACCGCTATCTCTCCATCATCCAGTCCCTCAATATTTTTCTCGGCAAACACATCGGGCGAAGCTTTTTGCAGTATTTTCAGCAAATCGTCACTAGAACCTGCATGCTGTACCATAATGCTGGAGTTCCCTGCGCTGCTGAACTTCATTTTGGTACTTTCTATACCTTTAACGTTTTGAAGCTTATCATTAATACCTTTCAAGGTAGCAAAAGTCCCACCGGTTATTTTGATATTCGTTTTACCACTATTTTCAGTAGTCGCTTTTTTCTTCTTCCCAAAAAAGCCCATGATCTTGTCGCCGGTACTTTTTGTTTTATCAGCCGTATTTCCCGCATGATTTACCTTGTCACTTGCCCTGTCAATTTTATCCAAAATACCTTGCGCCTTTGTTGCGGTGAAACCGAATACCAAAATGGCCACACCAACAGTAATAATTTTTTTCATAACGTAAACTTCGATTAATGATAGATTAGAAGACAAAGCTATTTGATACTCCCCTTTAAATAAATACCCTGATTTGTGGTTTTTATTTCTACTGATTTCTAGGTATTTTCATGTTACAGACAAAAAAACTATAGTCAGTTTGCAATTTTAGCCGGATATTTAAATTTTACCGACCCTATTTTTGCATGAAAAACATACACCTGATTATCATATGCTTATTAGCTACCCTGAAAGTATTTTCACAACAACAAATCCCACTCAACGAAAAAAAGTACCTGGATAGCCTGGAAAGCATTTTACGTAAAAACACTGCGGATACAACGAAAGCCAATGTCAACTTTTTACTGGTTGACTACTGGAAATACAAAGACACCGTTAAAAGCAAATCTTATCTTCTAAAGGGAAAACAACTGGCCCAAAAATATCCATATTACAACGCACTATCCTTCTTTTATGAAGGACAATACTATTTTAACTGGAACCAGGCCAAGGCATCTGTAGCCTTTAAAAAAGCCGGAGAAGCACTCGCTACCTTTCATAACCCAAAAGCTTATGGCAATCAGGCTTCCTCCTGGTTCAATTATGCCTTGATGAACAAAGACAAGGAAGGATACGAATTTATAACCCGTATTATACTCGATAAAGCAATTCCTAATGCAGAAAAAGCAGGCAATAAAAAGCTGATCGCCCATTTCTACACGCAACTTTCTACTATTTTAATGAACAACTATCAGTTTGCCAAAGCCGGATCCTATAATCAAAAGGCCATTAACTTACTGGAAAAAGAAAGTCCTGGATCAACTACCCTTTTATTTGCCTACTTAAACGGAGTCAGCATTTCCTGTTATGACAATAAAGCCCGGCAAGCCATACCATTATTAAAAAAAGCAAAAGCCCTACTGGAACCTTTCCCTGAATCCCTGAATTACCCTTTATACTACTACAATGAATCACTGTATTATACGACCATCGCGGCATTTGACAAAGCACTGATCAGTATAGACAAGGGACTTGTTTTGGCAAAAAAATACAATCAGCACCAATTGTACCAGCAATTCATCTTTAGAAAATATGATGTTTACAGCCGTCAAAAATCTTATGATAAAGCCAGGCAGATCTTAATAGATATCATTAAAGAAGGTACCCTTACAGCAAACATCAATGACAAAGCCGAAATATATTCAGAATTGGCCAAGACAAGTGAACATCTGCAAAACTATAAAGACGCCTATTTATGGCTAAACAAATCCCGCTCCTTAAAAGACAGTATTCAAAACAGCCAAACCAAGCTTAAAATAAATGAACTGGAAACAAAATACCGGACTGCACAAAATCAACAAAAGATTACCACATTACAAGCTCAGAACAAGCAATCTACATTAAATACAAAAAACGAACGCTTGTATAAATGGCTTTTAGGATCTGGTTGTCTGTTATTACTGGTGATACTCAGCTTCGTTGTGCTGAACGCACGGAACAATCGAAAATTAGCTGAGCAAAAAGAAATCAACTATCAACAACAACTTAAAGATTTGGAGCAAAAGCAACAGCTAAAGGTAACCAAAGCAATGCTTGATGGAGAAGAAAATGAACGGGAACGTGTTGCCAGAGATTTGCACGATGGCCTGGGGGGCATGCTTGCCGGAGTAAAAATAGGCTTATCCGGATGGACCAATAACAATGCTTCGGTATCAGAAGATAAAGACCTGCACCGCATTATCAATCAACTCGATACATCGGTAGGCGAACTGCGGCGTATTGCCCGCAATATGGTACCAGAAACCTTATTGAAATTTGGTCTGGAAGTGGCCCTTAAGGATCTTTGCGAATTTTATATGCGCGATGGTTTACACATCGCGTTTGAACCCTTTAATATTGAAAAAGATATTGTCTTAACGGTACAGTTAAATATATACCGCATTGTTCAGGAGTTAATTTCCAATGCCATAAAACATGCCCGGGCGACACATATTATGCTTCAATGTAGCCAGAACGCCGACACCATTTTTATTACGATTGAAGATGACGGTATCGGATTTGACACCGAAATACTGGATGGCAAAAAAGGCATGGGATTAGACAATTTAAGAAACCGTATTGCGTTTCTTAAAGGTCGCTTTGAAATAACATCGGCCCTTAACGAGGGTACAACCATTAATATTGAGCTCAACACCAATGCAGACAGATAAATTACGGACAGCCTTAGTAGATGATCACCCTATTGTTATCGAAGGGCTAAAGACCCTGCTTCAAAATGAAACGAACCTTGAGATAACAAGTACCTTCTTTAAAGGAGAAGACTTCCTTAGCTATATTAAGGTTAATCAGGTTGATCTTGTTTTACTGGATGTTACCCTTCCTGACATCAATGGAATGGATCTGTGTCAAATGATCAAAAAGGAATCTCTATCTACCATTATCCTTATTTTGAGCAACCATACCGAAAGGAGTATCATTATGCAGACTATTCAAAATGGCGCCAGTGGATATTTGCTAAAAAACAGTTCCCTGGATGAACTCAGGCATTGTATTTCGGAAGCTGTAAAAGGAAATATTTGCTTTAGTAAAGAAGTTACCGAAATCATCAGCCGCCCTTCAAAAAATCAACTACAAGACAGACCACAGCTTACCCGTCGTGAAAAACAGATCTTATCGCTCCTGGCTCAAGGCAAAACCAGTCAGATCATTGCAGAAGAACTTTTTTTAAGCCCTCTAACCGTTGACACGCACCGCAGGAACCTCATTCAGAAATTCAGCGCAAAAAATGTTGCCGAGCTCATCATGGAAGCCAACCAGTTGGGACTATTATAAGCGCTGCAACGCCCCGTATTTCTAATATGAGCAGCATGTATACGTTTATATACATGCTGCTTTTTATCAGATTACCTTATACGATAACCAATTCCAAAACCAACAATCCAGGGATTTATTTTAACATCCGCGTTTATGCTTCCTAATACCGGAGCAAGAGCCGGATTGCCAGCTGGAGTAAGATTAGCCGCGTTCACCGTAGCTTTTGTAGACAATAAGAGTTTCTTAAGATCAAGATTAAGAAATAAATTTTTACTGATATCATAATCTACACCCGCCTGAGCAGCAAACGCAAACTTGTTTTTGTAACTGATATCCTGTACAACCGAGCCTTTATTTACACCATAAAAAATTGTGTAATTAGCTCCCGCCCCAACATAAGGTTTAAATGGAGTTGCTGTTGGCAAATGATACTGTAACGTCAATGTTGGCGGCAATAACCAAACCTTACCAAGGTCAACGCTGGCATTTACGCCTGCACCAATTGCACTTAAATCCGAGCCTTGCGTTTTTACAGTATGTCTTGATGTACCAAGTATCAATTCTGCAGAAAAGTCTTTTGCAAAAAAATAAGTAATGTCCAATTCAGGAACGAAGGCATTACTGATATTGACATCACCTCCAATCACACTGATACTGGCACTTTCCTTAGGCAGGATGCCAATTGCTCTAACACGAATGTTCCACTCATTTTTTTTCTGGGCAAAGCTGGTAAGGCCACTAAGAAGACATAGCGCCAATACATAGAATCTTAAATGTTTCATAATATATTCTTTGAAATTATAGATCAAATGTATTATCAGCTAACTCAGGCTCCTATGACTTTAGACAGACGAAAAATTGACTTACATCACTTCAAAAAACAATAAAAAGGAAACGCTAAGCAAAGAGAGTACACTCAGGTTTTTTTCACATAAACAAGGAGAAAAATCAGTAATAAAAAGAAACAATGGTCACATTTCCTATTCGAATTACAAATAAAGGCTATCTACAAGCAACCTCTGTTAGGCTTATTCGCAGAAAACAGCTTATCCTTAAAATGATAAAACCGGAATGTTAAATCGATTAGCTGATCATCCAGTTGATTTTTTATACCGGTATGCATTATTGCCGTTCTTTGCCTGCCTTCCAAAGCATAAAACTTAACTCTTTGAAAATACTTTGACATTTTCATTTTCAGATCCGAATGGTTTCGGGCCAGACAGGAAAGGCTCTGGAAATCCTTCCTGGCCAGCATAAAACCAGCCTTGGAAAAAAGCGCATTTAAACGATCCAGTTCCTTTTCAAGAGCGTTCATTGCAATAATCCATGATTTATCCGGCGAGGCATTCTTTTTGCCTCTATTGGTCAATTTCAACTTTGTTTGTACTGCTTCCATAGCTTAGTAATAAGCTACAAATATTTAGCTATTCTCCTTCAACTCAAGTGATCACGGACAACAAAAAAGCTGATCTTCATCAAATAGCAGCTCTGCTGTCTTATGATGAAGATATTTCCAGATAAGCACTCATTAAAATTTTTAATCTATTTAGATCCTCCTGATCTACTGAAATATTTTCATCTTTTCCAAGGTCGTCCCAAAACCTGATTTTGACACAATCATCTTTGTCCGGATCCTCTTCAAAAGCACTTGCTTCCTCAGCATTCATAGGCCCACCCTGGAATCCCAGGGTTATCCTGCTTGCCTCCGATAATTCATCATAATAGGTGTTATCTTTAAAAGTCAGATATCTTTTTACCCTGACATGGCTGGACACCAATTTAACCATACGCTCAGAAAAGCCATGACTCAACAAATACTCACCACCCAACCTGTCGTGATCTTGCCTCCCATACCCTTCCATACTCGGTTCATTTTCTAAAAAATGGCCAATGTCGTGGAGAAAAGCCGCAAGAACCATTTCATCTGAAGCACCTTCTTCTATGGCATGGTTTGCACATTGCGTCATATGCATTACTTGAGTTACGTTCTCTCCGTAATCTTCATTTCCATATTTTTCGTAAAGACCAAATATCTCCTCAACTGAACGAGCAATTTTTTCCTTTGTTAAACTCATCTTTCAATTTTTAGCATACAGCAATACTAAACAATGTTTATAAAAAGATGATATAGAAGATATTATGATATCATTAAATTAAGGAGGCTATTTTTTAACGTAGCCATGATCAGGATTCATCTTTAGTGTTTTTCACTAAACCGATACCCGAAATAAAAAAGATAAGGCCAATTATTCCCGCTACGACGAGTTCCCGGGTTTGAAGACTATGCTTTACAAAGCCAAAACCAGCATATATCAACCCGATAATTCCTAAGATTGTTAATATTGTCCCAAAAATCCGCTTTACATTCATAAGTCATTTTGAATAAGACTACTACAATTCTTATGCCGCTAAATATGTGCAGGGATCAGAAGTTTGACTTTTTCATGCTGTTGATCCATTCCCGGATCAACTTCACCCCTTCCTTATGCACCATTGTCCGGGCAAGTTCTGGCATAGCAACGCCCGGTTCTGCACTATTCATTCTGTAAAGAAGTATAGACTGTGCCGCATTACCTGGAATAACATCATAATCTAATCCACCAGCTCCACCACCAGCCGAAACCGGTGCTTTTTTAATGCCCAGATGATCTGGATTTGTCTGCTCGTATTCCAAAAAGAGTCCTGTATTATACGCATCTCCGCCTTTAGTATGGCAATGTGCACAGTTGACGTCTAAATAAGCCCTGGCCCGTTGTTCTAACGTAAAATGCCTGGCATCTGCCCAATTTGGAAGTTGCTTAACCTCAGTAATTGGCGGCAATCCCTTTAATACTCCTTTTGCAGCCCATTGCTGTAACTGGTTCTCCCCTTGCCCGGAAACCGTAAAATTCAGATTTCTGGCTTTAGGACCTATCGGTGTCAAGACGTCATTTTTAATATGGCATCTTTTGCAATCGTTCGTATTGGGGACCTGGTAATTGGTCAACATTTTGTTATTATCGTTGTCCAGCAAGGTGATGGGAATTTTTGCCCCACTAATATGCTTTATAGCATCAGTCTGCTCTGCATTCCACAAATAATTCATCACTTTCCATTTTTTGTCTTTTGGATCTTTAGCCAGCAACCTTGTCTCAATCATTACATTTTGATGTTCTGTATTGATGTAAGCAAAATTTTTGATAATGATTGTCGAATCCGGAAAGTCAAGTGCTCCATTGGCCGTATACTTCATTGCAGTTCCCTTAGGCAGTACAATGAATCGCTTTTTTACTGCATAATCCGTAAATAGTGACGTGCTGAGTTCATAACTTACAACACCTTCCCCTGGAATCAAGTTCTGGAGTTTTCCCTTAAAAAATCCATATTCAGAAAGCTTTTCTTTAAATTGGAATTCAGTTTCTGCCTTTTTACCGGGCTTTCCCTTGCAGCCATCTCCCGCCACAAGAGCTAAGGAGACTACAAAAAGAAAAAGAGCGCTAAAAATATACGTTTTACGCATGAAATACATATAATTAAAATCCTTATGTTATTGAGTTTTGATTGCAGGATTGCATTTAAAAGCGGCGATATTTGTTGTTGGTTTCCAATTCTGTGCATGAGCTATATTTAAAAAATCAGCATTAACAAACACATTATCCCCGGTTTGATCTATACAAATCGAATCTGGATTCAATGCCATCCCCTTTGTCAAAATATTACTCGAAATACCATCATACATAATAAATGGTATGCGCTTGTTTTTACGCGCTGGCTCAAGCCGGTTTAATTGCTGCTCAACCGCTACCAGTATTTTACCGATCCGATGTTCGTAAACAGGTTTAGGAAAAACAGGCCCCATAGTAATGGTATTGTTATGAATATGTATATTCTTAGAGATCGGATAATAGTTCGGATTCATTTTTTTTCCTGCCTCGCTATCAACCGCAAAACCCGACGCAATCATAATGGCCGAAGCATTGTTATTGAGGATTCGATTGTTATAGATCTCCACATCAGATGCCGCCAATATAATGATCCCCGACCCTGGCGAGGCATTTCCTACCCCCCATGTTGTTCCGAAACTGCCTGACTTTGCAAAATTCCTGAAATTATTATCATGGATGTGATTGTTGTAAGCTTTTACGTGCCCCCCTCTTTTTGAAAGGTCAGGCAAATCAAAAACCAGAAATCCTGCCGTATTGTTGTAAAATTCGTTGTCGTACACTTGAGCATGAGAAGTATTTTCGATTTCACAGCCCGCAACATTCTTCGCTGCTTTACAATTTCTTACAATAGCACTATCTGTTTGGCCAACATAGATTCCTGCGTCAGAAGAACCTTCTGTATAGCAATTTTCAATCAATACATTTTTACACATCACCGGATAAATCGCATACCCCCCACTGGTAGAATCAGCCTTACTCCATACCGCATGCAGGTGAGCGATAGTTACGTCGCGGCTTTTGTTAATTTTCAGCAAATCTCCTTTAGAATCCCTGATGGTCATTCCTTCTATCTTAAAGTCCTTTACATCCGTTACCCTGATCGCTTCTCCGCCCTGGCTTTGCCGGGTAAAGTCCAGTATCGTTTTATCATGTCCTTCCCCCAGTATCCTGATGTGGTTTACCTGAGCGATACTCAAATTATCAAATTTATAAAGACCCTCTTTTAAGGTGATGGATGTACTGTCTTTGATCGCCAAAAAAGCATCAATAATCTTAGCCTCTTCTCCTGGCTTAAAACTAAGATTGATTTTATAGTTGTCCTGGCGGTCGGTTGAATGCGTACAGGACAGCTGCAAGACAGAACTAAAGAGGAAAAAACATACAGTAATTTGGACTAATCGTTTCATAGCTGAGATTTATCATTAATAATTATTAAAGAACATTGTAGGCGTAAGTCAAATAGTAAACGGCTCCAATGTTTGGATTTGCAATACCTGTGGAATAGTATTTATTGGTCAGATTTGTTCCACCCAGTTTGATCGTTGAATGAGCTTTGATCAGTTTGTAACTCACTTGTGCATCAATTACTGCCGAAGAAGGTACCTGTCCTTGGGCTAAACCCCCGGAAACCACGTAGAAATAGCCCGGTTTGTAGCGCATAGCCGTTCCAAAAGACCAAACTTGTTTTTTACCAAAACCAGTATTTCCAAATTCTAAATTCACATGGTAATGAGGGGTATTGAAATTATTGATCTGACTATTGTTCTTATTTTTCAAATAATCGGAGAAATAATTGACCTTAGCCAGAAAATTATGAGACAAATCAATACTTAAACTTGCAGCATAACCGTAGGTATTTACCGTCTGTCCACCATTAAAAGCGATATTATATTGCACATAGGTACTATGATCCTTAAAAGCACTGACATCACCTGTACCTGGCGTATTGGCAACATTTGCATAGCCGATGAAATTTTTCCATGTTGAAAAATAACCCAGTACATCAAACAAAAACCTGTCGGCAATCAAGGCAGAATAGCCCAGCTCAAAAGCATTTACAGACTGCGGCTTAATATCACTGTATTCAAATTTTTTCAATAAAGAAGCATTTCCTGATTGCTGATAAGCAGTTACACTTTCTAAAGTATAAGGTGCATATTGATCAAAATGGTAGGTACCATTCAATAAATAAGAAGACCCACCCGAAGAATAACTGTTATAACCGCTAAGCGTATTTTGCAGTGCCTGAATATTAGAAGGAAAACTATAAGCATTCTGGTAAGAAAACCGGAGATAATTCTCCTTGGCCAACTCATATACAGCCGAAGCCCTTGAGGTTACTTTAGGTGATGAAAACAGAGTGTTCTTATCATATCTGAAAGAAGTACTCAGGTTTAATTTGTCTTCAGCCAATTTTTTACTCAATTGCACGTAAGCGCTGTATTCCTTTACATTAATGGGCTGATCTTTATCTGGAAAAAGTGTGTTTCTACTATCCAGACGATAAAGACGCCAGTTCACCCCAGCTATAATACTCATAAATTTAACGAGTTCCGAAAAATTATATTGAGCCTCAGCATTATACAATTTACTTCGGTCTAAGAACAAAGTTCCCCCTTCAGAAATAGGCGTGTTTGAAATTTTATCTTTCAGCGCATTAAACTCGGGAGTTCCCAACTCTACCCTGCCCTTATCTGCAAAAGCTCTCGCCGCGAGGTTGGCGTCATTCAACGAAGTTCCCCCTGCAAGAGCGGTAAGTAAAGCAGAAGTATATTCAGGATACCAACCGCCGGTATTGCCATCGTAACTGGTTTTCCAGGCCTCATTAATATACTGGGCCGTTGGTCCTGCAATAATCGTATTTCCTGAATTTTCCTGTGTGGTATAAGCGCGAACAAACCATCTATCACTTTTAAGCTCTAACCTGTACTGTGCAGCCTTAAAATTCTTAAGCTGATAACGCGTATCATTAGTGTAAACAATATTCCCGGTACCAAAGGTACCAGACATAATGGCTTCCAGCTTTGGATTAATTTTATATCGAAATTCGGCATTAGCCTTAAACATCCTGGCAGTATTATCCAGATATCCGTACTCAGGATAGCCGGTACGCGCCACATAATTAGGTTTTGCCAGCAAGGGATTTATAATTGGGGCCAGCTCAGGATTACCGGCAAGAGCCCCTTGTAAAAAAGGATTGATATCTACAGAAGTTGCACTACCATAATAATTTACACCATTATAGTTGGGGTCAGTAAACCTCGTGCCAGGCCCGTTTTTATTGGTCGTATCAGTGGCTACCCAATCTTTGGCCAATGTATATTGAGCATTGATTTTGAAGGCCATTTTCTCGTTGATCTTCTTCGCATAACGGATCGTCCAGTCATAATATGGAGAAGCGCCCTGAGGATCATTACTGCTGCTGCTTTTAATATGGTTTACCCCCTGAGTAACCAATACACTTAAACCCTGATATTTAAACGGGTTTTTACCCGTCATAACCATAGTACCGTTTAAGCCTCTGGAACCATAGAGTGCAGACGAAGCCCCGGAAAGTACTTCTATATTATCCACATCCAGCTCTGTCAAACTGATCGCAGAGCCTAGTGGAAAATTGAGCCCGGGGGCCTGATTATCCATTCCATCTACAATCTGTGTAAAATTGGTATTTCCACTGGTATTAAAGCCCCTGGTCGTGACACTTGTAAAACCAATGCTGGATACAGTCACATCTACCCCCTTTAAGCCTTGTAGCATATCCATATAGCTCAACTGCGCAGAATTGGTAATGTCTTTGCTACTGATTTGTTCAATAGTTACAGGAGAAGATAGCTTTTTCTGTACCACCCTGCTTGCCGACACCACCACTTCCTGCCCAAGTATAGAGGTAGGCTTAAGGATGATTTCTATTGGATTTGTGAAATTCTGAACGGTCACCTTTTGAGTTTCAAAACCAATAGACGAAATAATGAGGGTAAGCGGCAAAGCCTTCTTCACCGTCAACTGAAATTTTCCACGATCATCGGAATAGGTACCCTCATTTGAGTTTTCTACATGAATAGACACCGCGTAAACCGGTTCCAATGTAGCCTCATTTTTCAGTGTCCCCCTAATGGTTTGCGCCTGGAGACTTGCCATCATAAAAACAGGAAATAGCAAAAAGCATAGTATGTTTTTTTTCATGCCCGATAGGTTTTAGTTGATTTGGTTAGTGCAATATAAATTGCATAAACCTCAATACGGTCTCTTAAAACCTATTTTGGGGTGAAATGCCGCAATTATGGGGTGAATAGAAAACTCTTAAATTGATTTTGATAAGAGGCAGATACCGGAACCTGCATGTCTGGAAAAACATTAAATTGCAGCAAATAGCCTTTAGCCGTTTTTCGCGAAGAGGACACATGTTTTATGTTGACCGCGTAAGAACGGTGAACCCTTACAAATCCTAGATGGCTACACTTTTCCTCTATTTTCTTCAACGTCGTCCGAACCAGTTCCTTTTTAACTACACCACCAAGCAGATAATAGATTTCGACATAATTATCCTCTGATTTAAAAAACAACAAATGATCTGTATGCAGGGTAAACACCACTTTTCCATTTTCATCTTCAATGGGTAAATTATCCAGATGAATTTTCGATTCATTCATTTTGGAAAGAACACAAGCCAGCTGATGTTTATGCGATGCAAATAAAACGAGCAGAGAAATGATGTAAGGAATGATGGCGATCAGTAAAGTATATTTAAACGTATCAAGATAGTACCCTATGGTGAGATCGGGATGATTATTAAACTGCCAGTCCACTGCAAGAACCACTGCAGATAAAATCATCATTTCTCCAATCCCCCAGAGCACATACTGCAAACAGGTTAACATTTCCAGATGAAACCATTTTCTTAAGCCAAATTGAGTAAGCGCAAGGGTTGCTGCACCCAGGATTGAAAAAATACTGATGATCTCAAAAAAAGATAAATTGGTTACGCTATACCATTTGTTAATATTAAAAGGAATAAAGATATAGGTGAAAGAAAGGCTAAAAACAAAAATGATCAGAATAAATATATTTTTGTCTCTTGTCGTGTTCAGCAAGGAAAAACGGCTTTCCAGTGCCATTTTAATCGTCGGACTAACCTTAAAAGATGTGATTCCTTGCATTAGGTTAAATTAAGTATTAAGTACCCTTAATTTAATCATTTTTCAGATAATGGCTAATATTCTTTGAAAGAATTTAATAACTTACCATAAACTAATCATTCTAAGAATAATGATAGATTCCATTACCGAAGTTTTTGAGCTCCAGCAAAAAAACAAATACGCACTTAGGTACAGTACTGCCCGGCAGCGAATCAATAAGCTGCAGGCATTAAAATCAAGCATTCAGACGTTTGAAGAAGAAATCTATAGTTCTTTACAAACCGATTTAAGAAAAAGCAGATTTGAATCTGCTGTTACTGAGCTCATTTTCATCTACAGTGAGATAGATTTCGCCATTAAGAAGCTTAAAAAGTGGATGAGACCAGCCTATGCAGGCAAAAATATTGCGAGTCTATTTGCTAAAAACAGAATCTATTATGAACCAAAAGGTGTTTGCCTGATCATTTCCCCATGGAATTATCCATTTCAGCTCATGATGAGCCCCTTACTTTCTGCAATAGCAGCAGGCAATTGTGCAATTTTAAAGCCATCTGAATTCAGTCCTGCCACCAGCGCAGTCATCACAAAAATCATTGAAAAAACATTCAGCAAAGATGAAATCGCTTGTTTCGAAGGTGATCAATCCGTTTCGGAGGCCTTGCTTAAACTCCCCTTTGACCATATTTTCTTTACTGGAAGTACTGCCGTAGGAAAGGTGGTCATGAAGGCTGCGGCAGAAAACCTCAGTTCAGTAACCCTGGAACTGGGTGGAAAATCGCCAGTAGTGGTTGACGAAACAGCAAAAATAAAAAATGCAGCAACTAAAATTGCCTGGGGTAAACTGATCAATGCCGGGCAAACCTGCATTGCACCTGATCATGTATTTGTACACAGATCTAAACTGGATGAGTTTATAACCCATTATAAGGCTGCAGCCGCAGCTATGTTTTTGAAGGAAAACGGACAGAGCGATGAATTATCCTATGCAAGGATCATCAATAGAAGGCATGCAGACCGTTTAATGGATCTGATCAATGATGCGGTTGATAAAGGGGCCAATGTTGCCTGGGGAGGAGAAGCGGTTTTAGCCGAACTCAGCATTCAACCTACCCTCCTTTGCAACCTGGCTGATGACAGCAAAATTATGGGAGAAGAGATTTTTGGCCCTATACTTCCTGTTATACCATATGATACTTTAGAGGATCCTATCGATAGGATCAACGAAAAAAACAAGCCCCTGGCCCTTTATATCTTCAGCGAAAGCAAGACCAATATTAAACGTTTATTAGCTGGCACCAGTTCAGGCGGCGCATGCATCAATGATGTCTTGATTCACATATCAAATCCCAATTTGCCCTTTGGTGGCGTAAACGGAAGCGGAGTGGGTAGTTGCCATGGAATTTTTGGCTTCAAAACATTTTCACATGAGAGAGCTGTTGTTTTTCAATCCTCTATAAATATGTCTGAAATCATTTATCCTCCTTACACAAAGAAAGGATGGGTATTGAAAATGCTGACTAAATTCATGTGATGAACCATAACACAGACGAAGAGCATTGAATTGATATATAGTTTCTCCTTGCCTTTGGTTAAACAGAGGCAAGGAGAAGAAATGGATCTACTTCAAACTTAATTCTATTACAGGAATTTCATAAGGTGGTTTTGATTTAGGAAGACTTAAAACCAAACCGCTTCCCTCAGGCTTAAACAAAATTTCCGAGTCGTCATTCAAAAATTGTGCATAGCTGATTTTACCATTATAGTTAGGTAAAGTTATTTTGCCATCGCTCGGATAATCAAAAAGGTGCAGGTATAATTTCTTCTTAGAGGGATTATAAGTAACCCGTACATTCATTTCCTTTGGTAAATTGTATTCATCAGGAGGAAAAGTACAATCATGTATCGCCAGATTATTGGCATGCATCCAATAGCCCAGGCTATCCAGTGCTTTGTTGGCCCTATAGTCAAATTCGCCGCGCGCAGTAGGCCCTACGTTTAAAATTAGATTGCCACCATTTGCTACAGAGGTGGTCAGCAGATCGAGCAGTTGATGCTGGCTTTTCCAGGTATTTTCATCTCTAAAATAGCCCCATGAGCCTGAAAAGGTTTGGCAGGTTTCCCAATATTTCCCCTTATATTTCAGGAGTTCTGCAGGCTTCACCTGTTCTGGCGTCACAAAATCATACCCATCGCTATACTCTTTTAAATCTGCTCTATCGTCCAGAATAATATTGGGTTGAAGTTTTCTTATGGTTTTCACAAGATCAACTGAACCCCAATCTTCATGCCCTTTACCAAATTTCCCAGGATAAGAAAAATCAAGCCAAAGGATGTCAATTTTCCCATAGTTGGTCAATAGCTCTGTAATTTGATTTTTAAGATAAGCTCTATAACGCCCCATATCCTTCCCCTTGTTTAAGCGCGCATAAGCCGTTTCTTTACTCGACTCATTTCCATCTACTCTAAGCGGATGCGTATCATCAATTGTAAAATCAGGGTGGTGCCAGTCGATTAAAGAATAATAAAATCCAATTTTAATTCCCTCAGCACGAAATGCCTCTACAAACTCTTTCACCAAATCACGTTTAGCCTGTGTCTTGGTTGACTTATAATCCGTATACTTTGAATCAAACAAACAAAAACCTTCGTGATGTTTGGTCGTAAGCACCGCATATTTCATACCGGCAGCCTTAGCTTTTTTTGCCCACTCCTTAGGATTAAATTCATCAGGATTGAAGTTGTCGAAGTATTTTTGATATTGATCATTCGTGATTCTTTCATAATTTCTCACCCATTCATGCCTTGCAGGTAATGAATATAATCCCCAGTGGATAAACATCCCGAAACGGGCATCTGTCCACCACTGCATGCGGTGGGACTTTTGCGCCGGCGTTTCCCCCAACAATGATTTTGTTTGAGAAAAGACGGGAAATGAGAAAACAAAAATGCAGAGAAACAGAGCGGTTCTTAAATTTTTCATAAAGTGCTTAGTCTAGAATAAAACACGGTTAAGATACCAAGTCTAAAAATAGACCGGATACCCCTTTCTTACAATTCGTTCAGTCATTTTGGCATCCCAAAAATCCAGGTTAAAACCTAATCGATCCGGGCTCTTCTAAGTCTTAAAGAATTCAGAATGACAGATACCGAACTAAAACTCATCGCTAATGCCGCCAGCATCGGAGATAACAAAATTCCAAAAAACGGATACAAAAGGCCTGCTGCGACGGGTATCCCTAAAACATTATATCCAAGAGCAAAAAACAGATTCCCCTTTATGTTTCCCATGACCTTATGGCTCAGCAATCTTGCTTTTGCAATCCCATTTAAATCACCCTTTACCAAGGTAATAGCCGCACTTTCAATAGCGACATCTGTTCCTGTACCCATAGCAATACCGATATCTGCCTGCGACAATGCCGGGGCATCATTAATACCATCACCTGCCATAGCTACTTTTTTACCTGCACTCTGTAGTTTTTTAATTTCATTTAGCTTGTCCACAGGGAGCATTTGCGCTTTGAAACCATCCAAATTCAAAGTTTTACTTACTGCTCTGGCCGTATCCTCATTGTCACCTGTAAACATCATCACCTCTAAACCTTCCTCCTGAAGTTTTTTGATAGCACCCGCACTGGATGCTTTGATTTTATCAGAAATAACCACAAAACCTATAACTTTATCTCCAAGAGCTACATAAGAAACTGTTTTACCTTGCTTTTGAGCAGTTTTCACTTGTTCCTCTAATTCAGGATCAATTTTAGCTTTAACATGTTCCATTAATTTCTGGTTGCCTAAAGCGAGTTGTTCCTCTTTTAAAGTACCCGTTACACCCTTACCGGTTACAGCTTCAAAATTTTGAACCGGTTGAATTTTCACCTTATTTTCTTCCCCGTAACGTAAGGTTGCCTGTGCCAATGGATGCTCACTGCTGCTATTTAACGATACAATTCTTTCCAGGATATTTCTTTCATCAAAATCCGGATCAACACTAACGATCTTTTCAACCGAAGGTTTCCCTTCTGTAACCGTTCCCGTTTTGTCAATAATCACCACGTCAATGGCATTCATTTTTTCCAGAGATTCTGCATTTTTAATCAACACACCAGATTGTGCACCTTTACCCACCCCTACCATTACAGACATTGGTGTTGCAAGACCAAGCGCACAAGGACAAGCAATGATCAAGACAGCAATCGCATTTACAAAGGCATATACATAAGCTGGTTCAGGCCCATAAATTGCCCAGACTATAAATGTTGCTATCGCAATCAATACCACTACAGGTACAAAATACCCCGAAATCTTATCCGCCATTTTTTGAATCGGTGCCCTGGAGCGGCTGGCAGCATTAACCATTTCAATAATCTGAGAAAGCAATGTTTCAGAACCAACCTTTTCGGCAAGCATAACAAAGGTTTTATTACCATTAATGGTACCAGAACTTATTTTATCGCCAGGCTTTTTCTCCACCGGAACAGGTTCACCAGAAATCATAGATTCATCTATCACAGCTTCACCCGTTTGAATGCTCCCGTCTACGGGTATCTTTTCCCCAGGTTTTACCCGCAACAGATCCCCTCTTTGAATGTCATCTATAGAAACTACTCTTTCCTTATCCCCTTCCACCTTTGTGGCTGTATTTGGAGCTAACTTTAATAGCTCTTTAATCGCGCTATTGGTTTTACCATGCGCCCTCGCTTCTAAAAGCTGTCCAAGCAAAACCAATGTCAGAATCACAGTTGCCGCCTCAAAATAGACATATACTGTGCCCTGATGGGTTTTAAACTGATCGGGGAATACACCCGGAAAAAGCAGGGAAACAAGGCTAAAAAGCCATGCTACCCCCGCACCAATACCAATTAAGGTAAACATATTTAACTTCCAGGTAATGATTGATTGCCATGCGCGCTGAAAGAACATCCAGGTCGCATAAAAAACCACCGGAATGGAAAATGCAAACTGGACCCAGTTCCAATACTTTAGCGCCATCACGTTAAATAGTGGATTATTCGGAATCATTTCCGTCATGGCTATGATAAAAATTGGAATAGTAAAAATACTTGCAATCTTAAACTTACGCAATAAGGTCTCATACGTTGTATCCTCTGCCTCTAAATCAACGCCCAGGGGCACCAGGTCCATTCCACATATCGGGCATGCGCCTGGTTTATCCCTGATGATCTCAGGATGCATAGGACATGTAAACTGACCATGGTGTCCAGCGTGATTCATTTTTGCGTGATCGGTGTGATGTACATGTTCCATAATGTGATAAATTAATAAGTTAATGTTAGCCCAGCTCCATAGCCCATATCACTGTCATAATGGGTAGATAAAGAAATATATTTAGTCGTAATGTACCTGAAACCAGCCATGTATTCTTTGTCTGTATTGACCATAAACTGGAAACGTAACCTTTTAGAAACAGGAATATCTTCTCTCATCAATTGAAATCTGACATTTCCTTTGTAATCAATTGAAGCATCGGCTACAATTAACATAGGTAGTGTATACTGTACCCCCAAATGAAATACCTGCCGGAAGTTTTTGGTGTTGTTCTGGCCAAAAAGATTATTGCCCGGAGCCAGGGACTGTCCGAAAATGTTTCTATCAAAAGGATCGATTGTCCGTTTACGGAAGTCCCATCCAATGTAAGGGAACAGCCATTGGTTTCTCCCAATATATCTGCCAAAATGACTTTCGCTCTCATAACCCATTTCCTTATCAAAACCAATTCTCCATTCGGTAGTGAAACGATAACGGGTATTGGCTAACATAATCTCTCCATCACTGCCATTGGTTTCAATACCAATTCTTGCCATCGGATGAAGCATTCTGTCATCTGCTTTAAGCATTTTGTAAGCATGTTCCGGATGTGGTAATTCCGGATTAGGTGGAGAATTCTCATAACTGAACACCCTGCCCATTCCACTCATCATGTGATATAAAATATGGCAATGGAAAAACCAGTCTCCTCCGGCTTCGGAAGCTTTAAATTCAATGGTATCCCTTTCCATTGGCATAATATCGATAATGTTTTTCATGGGCGCATATTCGCCTTGCCCGTTCAACACCCTAAAGTCATGGCCATGCAGGTGTATAGGATGGCGCATCATACTGTTATTGAATAAGATGATCCGAACATTTTCTCCTTTTTTTATCAGGATTTTATCACTTTCAGAAAGCGTTTTGTTATTTAAACTCCACACATAACGGTTCATGTTGCCGGTAAGATCAAACTTCAGTTCTTTCCATGGCCCTTTTGTTAAGGTTGTTTTCTTCGGATCACGAAGCATTCCATAGTTCAAAGTAACCAGGTCCGCAGATTCAGAGTACATCACATTGTTCATATCCATCACCTGATTCCCCATTTCCATTCCCTCCATCTCAACCATATTCCCCTTCATGTCCATCATGTCGTTCATCATTTTCATCCCGGCAAAATATTTTAGCTTGGGCAATTTCTGAGCAGGTACCTTTTCGCCCTTGCCAAGCCACATCGATGCAGACTTGGTCCGGTCCTCAGGTGTGACCAGAAACTCATAGCTTTTATTTTCAGGGACGGTAACAACCACATCATATGTCTCAGATGTAGCTATAATTAATCTGTCTACCTCTACCGGTTCCACATCGTTTCCATCGGTAGCTACCACCGTTATTTTGCCACCGGAATAGGTCAGCCAGAAATAATCAGATGCACCCCCGTTAGCAATACGAAGCCTTACTTTATCCCCGGCTTTAAATTGTGGTTGTTCATTTTGGTTTTTTCCATTGATCAGAAAGGCATCATAATACACATCACTTACATCCATGGCATTCATGCGCTTCCATTCGTTGGTTACTTTAGTTTTGAAATGACCAGTTCTGATCGCCTCTGCATAGCTTTGGGTGGTTCCTTTTTGAATAGCAAACCAGTCGTTGGCGTCCTTCAAACTTCGTTGTACCTCTTCAGGCTTCATATCCGTCCATTCACTAATCACTACCGGTATAGTTGGAATATTCCACTCTTCTCTCTTGTTTATAATAAATGCTCCATACATACCAATCTGCTCCTGCAATCCACTATGGCTATGGTACCAGTGTGTACCATGCTGAATAATGGGAAATTTATAGACATAGGTAGTATGTGGTTTAATAGGCATTTGCGTCAGAAAAGGAACCCCATCCATGCTGTTCGGCAAAAAAAGTCCGTGCCAGTGCAGAGAGGTTTCTACATTTAACCTGTTGTGCACATAGATCAATGCGGTATCACCCTCAGTAAAAGTTAGTACTGGCATAGGAATCTGTCCGTTTACCGCAATGGCTCGTTTCGATTTTTTTCCATAAGTCACTGTCGTATCCGCAACATACAGATCATAGCGAACTGTTCGCGGAGACACATTACTTGAAATGGTTTTAATCAGCCCGGTACCAGATACCGTCTGTAACAGTTCGTTATCTCCTTTTTTGTGAACCCGCATTTTCATACCCTTCATATCCTGAGCAGAAGCTACAGAATAAAGGATCAATAAAAGGGCCGTTAATATGTTTTTCATCGTG
>Ga0157370_10000359_pt1 | contig 57784 bp, 89 predicted proteins | sample C35metaG_FD_113463 | JGI IMG/M metagenome (GOLD analysis project Ga0157370, IMG submission 113463) | Corn rhizosphere microbial communities from Kellogg Biological Station, Michigan, USA - C3-5 metaG | ecosystem: Host-associated > Plants > Roots > Rhizosphere > Soil | place: USA: Michigan...
CTGCAGCTTAGTTAATGAAGCCCCGGTTAAAAAGTTTAGGATTCGATTGTTTGATACGATTTATAATAAAAATTATAAAGATTTGGCGGGAATGGAATTTGATGTGCAAACCGATTTACCGGAGGTGGACCACGACGCCACTATTACAATTTTCCACCCTATACAAAAAAATCCGGTAGTTATTGAGCCTGGCGATTGGATGGAAGTAAACCCGACAAAAAATAACAAACAACACAACCCCGAAGTATTCGAGAAAATAGAAAAATTAGTGAAAGATCATTCCAAAGAAATGACTAACGAAGAGCGTAACAAAATGCTTTCCGAAGAGATCCGCGGATTATTCGATAAATACGATAAAGAAGGGGGTTTAATTGGCTTTATCGCTTACGGTAAAGATATTGAAGAACTAGGCCCAAAAACAGCTAATAAAATGCTGGAATTAAAAACAGTTTTGGAAGCTGCAGGGTATAAAAACCATATTAACTACGCTTCAGATCCTAACCACCTGGAAAGTATTTTTATTAACGATAAGTTAGATACTATCCGCCCTATTAATCCGGGAAAAATTACCGAAGAAACAGGCGAAAAAATATTAGAAGGGCTTAAAGATATAAGTAAAACTTTTTACGATAATTTCGAAAAAATCTCGGATTTCCGCCAGGGTTTACAAGTTAATAACCTTTATCTATCGATTCTAAAGTTTAACGAATGGCGTAAACGGGCTGTTAGTTGTGCTCTTAAAGAACTCGAATTAGTAAAACAGTGTTTTGCGCCTGATAAAATTAGCCGTGGCGTAGTCATTAATCAAATCGTTAAAGATTTCCAATCGGATTTCCACACTGAATATTTAAAATATTTCCCGGCACCTGGAAGGTGTGGTAAAGTATCTTATTTTCAAAAGTTAAGCGAAGATATGAAATCGCTTTTTCCTGAAGATATAACACCAGCTGGCGCCACTCCAAAAGAAAGGGCGGAAAGCACTTTTTTAAACGCTTTGGAATTTGCTTACAGAACGCCATTTAATACTAAAATGGGTATAGATCCCGCCGGGCCTAATATGGATAAAACGGTAGTTTCTTCAGTTAGTGTAATTGATGGAATGTTAAAAATATTAGATGTTTTTGATGTTGACAGATCCAAAGATTTAGGCAGTAATGATATTATAAAAGCTTTTGAAGAAAATATTTTTAAAGATCCTAAATGGAAACACCGCGGCGAATGGAAGCCAGGATTTTATTACCCAGGGGATAAGGTAGTTTACGAAGGTAATTTATACGAAATGATTTTGGATTTAGGTTTAAGATCCTGTTTTAATCCGTTAATAACTACCATTCCCATAGCCTGGAAGAAAGTTCCATTTTTCCCGAAAAAACAGGAAAATCCTACCGATTACATTTATAGGGGTGGGTGGAGATCAGGAACGGAATATAAAAAAGGGGAAATAGTTAAATATAAGGGAGTTTTTTATATAGTTGATCTGTATTATCATTTCCACGAAAACAAATCGCCTGAAGAAGCCGGGCACATGTGGAAGCCTCTTCCGGATCAGGATTTTACGCCTGATCCATCTAAAAAATTTATTGTGGAATTTAAGTCTAACGAAAAATGGCTAAAAGAACATCTTTTGCGTAGGCAGAAACAATTAAAACGCGCGATAGCTAAATACACCAGCAAAGGGCTTAAAACCCCGCAAAGCTTAAAGGATCAGTTAAACGAAATTGAAGCGCAATTAATCCCTAAAGATGGAAAGTAATAATATTACCCAGGCCGGCGAAGTAACGCCCGCCTGGATCCGTAACCAAATGGAAACGGCGGATATCCAGGTTAAAAAAATAGTTATGGATACCGGCGTGGGCCAAACCAATATTTCCCAATGGATACACGGCCGGCGAAACATGAGCAAACCGGTTAAAGCAATGTTTTATTTTTACTTCTTAAAATTCAATCGAAATGAATAATATTTTTTTAAGCCCGCAAAGTGTTTTATTTTCTTTTACAGCTGATCTGATAACCGATATTAAAGAAAACGGTTTTAAGCCCTGGGATATCGCTAACGAGATTTACGAAGCGCACCAGGAAGTTAAATCCAAACCTTTAGAGCCGGTAGTAATGGATAGCGTTAAAACCATTACCCTATCGGACGAAGGCGATAAAATTGTGGCGTTAGAATTTCTTTACGACGGTTTAGAAATGGCCAAAATTAACCCCGCTATAGGCTTAACCCTGGGCAAATAAATGTTAACCCATAAAATGTTAGTTACGCTGGCTTATGATTGGATCTTAAAGCGGCGGGGCGGCTTTTGCGGCGTAGCGTTTAAGGAATTTAATACCAGGGCCAGTAATGGCGAATATCCGGACGTTTTAGGCTTTAGAAGCTGCGGGAATAGCGTTTTAATTGAGGTAAAATCTTCCAGGGCTGATTTTCTTTGCGATAAAAGAAAACCTTTCCGTAAAAATCCGGATTTCGGTATGGGCACATATCGTTTTTATATGTGCCCGTGGGGATTGATTAAACCGGCTGATCTTCCGCAAGGCTGGGGGCTTATTTGGGTGGATCACACTTTAAAACCTAAAATAGTTATTAATCCATACTGCAAAACCTTAACCGGTAACATTTGGACGGATGGCCTTGTTAAAAACTTCAGGGCGGAAAATGAATTAATGTATAGCGCTTTGCGCCGGCTTCATATTCGAGGCCATATAGAAGAAATTTACGAAATAAAATAATATTCATTTTGTTGAATTAAATTTATATGTTTGCATTAACAATTAACCCGGATAATACCGGGTTTTTTGGGTACACAACAATTTTAAATCATGGCAGATAAAAGGAAACTATTTAAAGATGTGGTTTTTGAAGTAATGAAAGATGCAGAAGAATTTGATAAAGTAGAATACACCATGTTAAGGGCTTACGATATCTTTAGCCGGGAAATGGATTCTTTTAAAAAATTATCTGTTTTAAATCAGTATTGGATATGCCACACAGCGGGTTTAATTTCCCTGGGTTCGGCTATGGCAACAATGAGGCGGTTAAGCGTTTTTAAGAAAAAAGATCCATCTAAGACAGAAATTAATTTTAGCCTGGAATACGGATTTAAAGAAACTGATTTGCTAAATATCAGCAGTAAACAACAAAAACTTATAAAATAAAATATGGCGAAATTTCAAGGTATTATAGAAGATAGCAATTACGGGCAGCATCATTTTAAGGATGTTACTGCAGAAACAAAAGAAGAGGCAGAAAAAAAAGCAATTTTTAACCTTTCTGAAGAGTTAGGGGATAACCTGGAAAGCTTTAGTATTTTGGTTTGCATGGAAGTTTTAACGGATTCCCAGGTAGAAGATTTTTTAAACAGTAGCAAAACCATTTCAGAACTACATAAAGGCGATCAGTTTATTTTTAATAACAAAACCTATACCGTACAAAAAAAGTATAGAAATGACGATAGCCCTTTAATTTCTGAATGTGGCCAGCTATTCCATAACGAAGATTTACCCGTTAAATATGTCGGAAAAAAAGAAAAATAGCTTCGAATTGTGGATGGAAGGGCTAGAAGATCCCGAACCTGAAGAGATCGAAGAAATTAAAGAAGAAATTACTAAACCCCAAAGCGTACAGCTAACAATATTTTAAAATGGCAAAAGAAACATTAACAACCTATAAAAATTTTAAACCTGTTTTTCTTAACGAAGCCCAGGTTAAAGAAGAGATTTCCACCGTAGTAAGCCAATTAAAAGCCGCTAGATTATTCCGCGGTTTATCGATGGCTAAAGTATGCCAGGATCTTAAAATACCACAGTCTACGATATCTAAGGACGAAAAAGGCGATAAAAATATAAGCCTGGCAAAGCTTATTAAATATTCTGCTTACTACCAGGTAAAATTTACCGTATAAAAAGTATTAAATTATTTTAAGCCTGGCTATTAGCCGGGCTTTTTTGTGTCTGTTAAAACTTATGTAACATTTTAATTGTTAAAAATTTATACATTTGAACATGAAACACGTTATTAAATAACCATGAAACATTTTTTATCCTTTTGCTTTGCACTTTGTAGCATTGTGCTGGCCGCTTTTAATGTTACCCCCACATTTGATGGTACACCGTTAAAAATTCCACAGGAAGAACATTTTAAAGCCTACAAGCCGGCGCAAACTACCCACGCGGTAGTTAACCACGTTTTGTTTTCGCCTGGTAACTTACCGGAGCGAATAAGTATCCCCACCCCTGAAGTTATCGAATTAGAACAGCCCGTAAACGATGATAATATGGATATGGAAAACTTAAAATTAAACGAATTACTTTACAAAGATTTAGAACCGGATAACGCGATTTAAAAAGTAAAAACACTAAAAAAGCCCTGGCGTTTGCCGGGGCTTTTTTTTTATGTGATGGTTATGTGATTAATCGTAATACATTACCGGTTCGTATGGATCAGGAGAACACCCGAAACCATCGGATAATTTTTTACCCAGGGAAATAGTAAAATATTTTACCCCCGGTTCGGCGCCCCATTCCGGTTTACCTTCCTTTACCTGAATGCCTAATACTTCAAAAGTCATTCTACGCGATCTTTTACCGTATCCATGGCGAAAGGTAACCGTTTTATATATCCTATAACCTGGCGAAGCTACACCCGTTTTATACCTTATTTTCAAGCATTCGTTAATGTCGCCAAAAAAACCATTTTGCCTTAACAAAAAGCCTATGTTTTTAATATCTTTTGGCTTTTTTATTAGCCTAGAAAAATATAATTTATTTAGCGACCTATATTCTTCGGTTTTTATTCCGGCTTCGATCATATCGTACCATTTACCGGTTAAAACCAAATCTAAATCGGTATTGAATTTATTTTTTAACATTTGTCTATTAAATGGGCCTTTCGGCGGTTTTTGAAATTTGCCATCCTGGAAAATACTTAATTTTCTCATGTAGCTACGCTTTAAAATTAAACTTTCGTATAAGTATTCACTTCGCCCCCAAAAGGAAATAAAATACTTCTTTGCTTTCCTGGGAAGTCTAACGGCCATAATCGTATCTGTAAAATGGGTTCCATTTTTTAACCCGCTTAACACTATCTTCCTGGCTATACTTTTTATAGGCTTCGTTATAAATAGAATCTATTACCTTCCTGGCCACAAAAAATTCATAGCTAAATTTTCCTTCCGGTGCTGATTTTAAATTAAAGTGTAAATCTTTATCCTGGTAAGCAAAAGTTAAAACCCGATCAGTTATTTTTCCTAATTCTGCAGATCGATAGTTATAAAAATCCCGGCTTGTTTTTAATTGATTATTCAGGGAATCGGTAGAACCTTTTAAATAATCCATCGTTTCGGTAGCCCCTTCACGATGGCCACGCCTGTAAGCTAATTTATGTTCTATAAAAATATTACCGGCAAAAAGCAGTATTAGAATTATCATTAAGGTATTAGAAAAAAAGTTTCTCATGTTATTATTTTTTTAATGGTGGTAAGTAGGTAATAAATTCTTTGTGTTCCTGGCCATCTAAAAGCGATCCCGCTTCGTGTTTTCCTACGCGATACATTAACTTACCATCAGGCCATAAAAAACGTTTATCCGCGCCTAAATCCGGCCTTTCCTGTAAATCGCTTTCGTGCCATTCGCCCCACTGTTTAAAAAAGAAAGGTACACCCGATTTTTTGCACTGATCCCGTAAAGAACGCGCCCAATCCGGGTGCATTGGCCTGGCCTTTGGTCCTGATTCGCCGCCGCAAATAACCCAATCGATAGCGCTTCCAGCTTTACCGGATCTTTTTTCCATAGTTAAATCCATCATAGGCCATAAATTAATAGGGCCTACCATCGGTTCGCAACTTAAAAAACGTTTACCGTTTACGTGGAAAATGGCGGAAGATTTTAAAAATGTTTCTTGATCCACTACGGAAGTGCCAAACATTACATTAACCGGCGGATTTTCCTTCCAGGCTTCAGGAATATATTTATTAATATTTTCCGGCGCTTTGTAAGTAGAAGAAAAATTAAATTTGGATAATCGCCACGGCTAATATTTCCAAATAAAGTATTTCTTAAATCAGATGTGTATAATTGTGATCCTGGATCGTCTAGCTCTATAGGCTTATTATTATTATCGGTTACCGGTTTTGGATCTTCGAAAATATCCATCATAGAACCAACAAAAACACGAGCCATTACACCGTTTTTAGCAGCTTCGCGCTGAAATTTATTTAAATCCTTCCAAACCCCTAAAACTATTTTCCTGGTGCTGCCTGGCCCCCAATGTGGGTTTTCGTGGTTATACCGGTTATCCAAAGTTTCGGCGTAACAATTTTTACAACCGGTGTGCACTTTCATACAACCCCACCATAAATTCGCGGTGTGTTCGCACCACTCAATTTTACTATTTTCCATAATTATTTATTTGAATTGTTTTTTAAATATTCCAGTAACTTTTTACTTAACTCTTCGTTATCAGATTCAAGCCGTAACACTTCTTTCCTACCTCTTCTATACATCGCTAAGTATTGGCCGTTAGATCGGTTAAGCGTTTCTATGTATTGTTTTAAACGCGTATTTTCTTCCTGTAGGGCTTTAAGCTGATCCGCTTTAACATTACCGCCGGGCTGTTTATTTATAGCTTCCAGTAGGCTAAGGCTATGCCGTATATCGGCTAATACCTGGGTGGTGCTTTTACTCATAAATTAAGGCTTTAAATTGTTGTGTTACAATGTTAAGCATTTAAAAACTAATTCAAGAAAAAATATAAATAATAATATTAATCTGTATTGCTTTAAATATTTGTAATTATCTATATATCAGTTATTTAAAATAAAAAGCAACTAATATAATATTATCTTAAATTTGTAGCTAAACATTAAAAAACTAATCTCTTTTTTATGAAAGATAAAATTTTAGCCGCACTGAAAACTAAATATGCAAATTTAGGGTTCACGGATAAAGCTTTAGACGGGGTAGCTACTTATTTGGTAGCTTCAACGACAGACGAAGCGCAAATAGGCAACGCAGTAGACGGGGCCGAATTGATGTTAAAAGCCTTTCAGGGCGATGCTGATTCCCGTGTAAACGGAGCTATAGCAAAAACCAAAGAAGAGCTTACCAAAAAGCCAGGGGAAGAACCTAAACCGGGGGAAGAACCTAAACCAGCAGCCGGCGGAACTGAAACCGAAAAAGCTATTTTAGCTACTTTAGCAACTATGGCCGAATCCATCAAAGGGTTAGGCGCAAAAGTAGAAGGAATGGAAACGGGGGCGGCAACGCAAACCAGGCAGCAAAAATTAGAAACCGCGTTAGAGAATGCGCCAGCAGCTTACAAAGATTTAGTTTTGGAACTATTCCAGGGTAAAACTTTTGAGAATGATGCAAAATTTGACGAGTTTTTAAACGCTAAAGTAACCGGCGTAACGGGTTTTACTAAGTCTTTGAATGAAGATAAGTTAATCAACATTCCAAAACCAAATGTAGCTATACCAGGTAAAGACGGTAAAGCGGCTTCCGGTTTTGCTGATATGATGAAAGGCGCGGTAGAAAACGTAAAAGCAACGGAAGCAGCAGCGACACAAGCAAAATAATTAACCGAATTTATTAACAAAAAAATTGTATTCAAATGAGTTTGAAATATAACGTTACACAGCCCGCCGCCCGTGAAAATGAGCCGTGGGATGAAAAAACGGTGCACCGCTTAAAAGGTGGTTTTAACATCGTTAATTTTGATCAATTTGCTTTAGCGGGTTGGCTTCCAAAAGCTATTCCTTTGGCTATTGATTATGTGGCCCGTACGGCTACACCAATTAAAGGGGGTGTATTGCACACAGCCGTAGCAGCTGGCGACACTGAAATGAGATTGTTAAAAAACATTAGCGGTAACCCGCTTTTTGCAGTTGGCGATTTTATCGGAAATGCTACAAAAGCAGTATTAATTACCCAGGTAGATAAATCTAACGGGGCTTACGATAGATTCGTACTTTCGGAAGCTTTCGGATCTGCTATTACCGTTGGCGGTACAGTATTATCGGGAACAGAAGCAGGGGCTAATAAGATCCCTAAAGCTAACGCGATGAACTACGCACCTGTTAAATGGGAAAGTGGTAAACAAGCGTGTACCGGTGTTATCCAGGCTTATGAGGTAAGAAATAAGTTTTTGCCTTATCCTTTGACTGACACCCAAAAAACGGAATTAACAAGTAGATTTCACGTTATCCCTTAATTAAGAAAATGGATTCAGTATTAGAAGTATTATCGAACCAGGAAGATTTTAGCATTTTCATCGAAGAGAATCTAAAATTATCTACATACGTGCCCCTTTGGAAGCAGGAAATTCCGGAATCTGAAGTGGAATTTTCGGAAAACGGGGATTTTAGCACGTATACCGCGGAATATGGCCGCGCTATTATGGCGTCGCTTATTGAAAAAAACGCGATGAAACCATTACGTAACATGCCTACTTTGGGCAAAATCCAGGGATCTATCGGCCGTATGGGTAACATGTGGCAAATGGATGAAGATAGATTACGTAAACTTCGCCAAATGGAAGGACGTTTTCGCGATCAGTCCGCAAGATGGAACGCGCAAAAACGTGAAACCGAATGGTTAAGAATGGTTACATTTTTATTTAACCCTTACGAAATCGCAGCGATTGGCCCGCACAAACGTTTAGATTTCCAGTATTTCGAATTATTATCTAACGGTACTTTAACCGTGGATTTAGATAATAACCCGGATGGTATTACTATCGATCCTATCGATATCGGTTTGAAAAAATACGGTGTATCCGTAGTTTGGAACATGGCCAATTTGGCAACTATGGATCCAATCGGGGATTTACGCCGCGCCAGGGATGAAGCGGAAGTTAACGGAAAAAAAGTAATTAAATTCCGTATGACGCCAAAAACGTTTCGTATTATGGCAGCCTCTAAACAGTTTAACGAATCTGTTAAATTGACTATTGGCAACATGGAAGTAACGCCGGCCGGTTTATTAGGTTTGGATAGAGTTAACCAGTATTTAGTAGGTTTAGGGCTTCCACCAATCCAGGAAGAAACTAAAATGATCGCTATCGATGAAGAAACAAGCGTTAACGCTTTCAAAGATGATCGTGTAGTTTTACAAATGGCGCCGGTAGTAGCTAAAATGATCGTATCAGAGCCTTTAGAGGCGGTAGATCCACACCCTAACAAAGTCTATTCGCAGTTTGAAAACAACTGGATTTCAACGTATAGAACAGAACAGGGAAGATTTATCGAAAATGATATGTGGGCTACCACGATCATGACCGGAGCGGTTAACGTTCAGATTATCGAAACGGATAGAGCTAACTAAAAAACCAAAAATAATTAATGGCAACAATCGGGGAATATATCGACGAAATAGTAAAAGATCTTCGCTTACCTTTGGGGATAGCGGCGTTATCTTCTTTTTATGTTAAAAATGGTGTTTCATCTACGGACGAACTGACAAAGGATAACATAGAAAAAATGGATATTGCTTTAATCGGTGTAATTCCTACGTTGCTATTAATGCCGGATAAAACAACGGGCGATACTTCTTTAAAGTGGGATCGTTCGGCTGTTTTATCTTATTATCGGTTAAAGTGTGCAGAATACGGGATACCTGACGATCAGGCCACACCACCAAACGAAATTATAGACATTTCTAACAGATGGTAGTATGGTAGATAAGTTCTTTTATCCGCATTTTCTGCAAAAAAAGGTAAACGGTACCTGGGTTAATCAATTTGAATGCGGCGAACAACCTAACAGCGGAGGCAAAGCCGTTAACACCGTGGAGCGTGTAGATTACATTTTCAAATCATTAATATTTTATCCTAAAGAAATTTCCGATTATGTTTTTTTAGCTGGGGAAGAAATTAGGGTATTAGATGATTCAGATGTAGTTCGCATTACGGGGAAAGTGGCGCGTTTCGACGTCGGGAGATTGGACGATAACCGTATATGGATATGATGAAGCCCAAATTTAACCGCCAAAGCATAAACGCGAAATTTAATCAAACTACCGAAAGGATAGAGCGAATTTTTATCCGTGAGCTTATAGCTATGGCGGAAATGGGGGTTAACATAGCCAGGGAACAACATACCTACACGGACCAAACCGGTAACCTAACTTCTAGCATTGGTTACGAATTGTATATAAATGGAAAATCGTATAGCGAAAATTTCCAGCCATCCGAACGCGGATCCGATAGCGGCGAAGAAGGAATGGCCAAAGGTAGATCTTTAGCCGCCGAAATTGGCCCCCTGGGAAATTTCAGTTTAATTTTTGTAGCTGGTATGCCATACGCGGAAGAAGTGGAAATGAGAGGCAAGGAAGTTTTAAACCCCGCTTATTTGTACGTAGAACAGGAATTACCGAAATTAAAAGCCAGGGTTTTACGATTGGTTAATAAAGCAGCATAATGTATACACCTGAAGATATTGAAAAAATCGTTATTGATTATTTGAAACCTGATTTACCTAATTTTATTTCCGGGAACTTAACCCGCAAAGATGAAAGGGTAAGCGGTTCCGATGAAGATTTAACGGTGGGTACTTTAAGCCTAACAGATGGAAACGTGCAGCGTGGAACGGTTTTAATATCTATTTATCTTAAGGATATCCAGGTAAGAAACGAGGAAGCGCAAAAGATGGATAACAAGCCAAATACTGCCCGATTTGATGCAATAACCCGTAAGATTTACGAAGTTTTAGGCGGTAACGCTGGCAGATATTGGAAGTTCGGTAATATATGGATTAGTAACCCTAGCCCATTATATGCAAACGTAGAAGCTGGCGAACATTTTAGATCCATTAGAGTAGAAGTAAAAGCACATTTACCGGCGGAAGATCCGGTTTTATAACTAACAGAATTATTAAAAATTTAATACTTAAATCATGGGCTTAACAAATAGTGTTGTAACCATTGGATTAAAAGGAATCGAAATCGCGGATATCGCTAACGATGGCGGACCAGGTACCGTATTTAAAAAGTTCGGTAACGTATCTACGGATTCTTTTGCTTTCGCCGAAAGCGAACCTACTTTAAAGCAGGTTTTAATCGAAGAAAGTTCTTATTCTTTAAAAGATTTTAGAACAAAAGGCCAGTTAATAGCTACTGCAAACATCGCGGATCCTGATACAGAAATGTACGCAGAAGTACGCGGCGGAACAATCAGTACGGCTACTGCAGGGCAAAAAATTTATTCTGAAGGGGATGAATTTGTAAACGTTGAAAAAACAGTTAAAATTTTCCCAGCTGAAGGCTTAAGCTTTCAACTTAACCGCGCAAGCTTATCCGGTTTAATTACTGGTGGTTTAGGTAAAAATCAGGAACTTTATTTAGTTGTTAGTATCAGCGCTATGCAACCTTTAAAAGCAGGAACTAAAGTTATGCAAGTTATCGAAACGGTACCGGAATCATAATAATAACAGTTCAAAAATCTATATCTTTAAGGCGCTTAAACAGCGCCTTTTTTATTAGAAAAAATTTAAAGTTATGCAAGAAACAAAAGACGAATTATTAGAAAAATTAATCCTGGAACAGCAAGTGGCCAGGCGTAATTTATTAAACAAAGGACTTTCTTTTGATGTGCCGGTATTGAGTATTTTAAAATATCTTCCTGGCGGAAAACGCAAAAGCGAATTAATTAAAACCGAAAACGGCGAAGAGTACGTACACGGTAAAAAAATTAGAACTTTTACCATTTATAAGCCTTATTTACGAACTATGGACGTAATGGCAGAAATGAAATTAAAGTTAAAAATTAACCTGGTGGAGTTAATAGGATCAACTAACCCGATCAGATACCGAAATACAGTAATTAAGGAAAACAATTATTTGATGTGCCAAATTATAGCGGCTGCAGTTCTTAACCGTACCTGGAAAATCAAATTATTTTTAAACTTGTTAGCTCGTTATCTTCAGGCCAGGATACACAGCGATAACCTGGAATCAATTTGCGCTATAATTGAAGAAATGGAGGACGCCGGAAATTTTATAAACTCTACCGTATCGATGGCCGGAACAGATCGGACGTCGGCGCCGAAACCGGAGAAAATAGAGGAAAATCCACCGAAACCGGAGGTAAAACAGTAGGCATGGATAGCCCTATGGGCTTAAGGGGTGTTATTTGCGAACGTTTCGGATGGACTTACGATTATTTATTGGATGGTATACCATGGATGGACGTTCACACAATGATGAAAGATGCGCCAATGTATGTTCCTGATAAACCAAAACCAACAGGCCATCCGGTGGCCGCCGGTGCACCAGTGCCAGGAATACCGGAAGCCCCTACCGAACCAAAAACGAACGGGGAAAAATTAAACAGTTTTTTAAGTAAATTCTTATAGATATGGAAAGTAACGGCGGCGCCTTACACTTTGACGCGGATATAGATAACCGTAAATACCTGGCTAAAATTGTAGCTATGGAAAACCGGATAGAACTATTTGTACAGAACGTTTTAAAGGCTAACGATCAAATGGATCAGTCTTTCGCCAGGGTAACCGGAAATTTAAATAACGGTAACTTTAAAAATGGTATTTCGGGAATGCAAAACACAGTAAGCAGTTTTACAAAAGATGTTTTAAGTTCAAACCGAATTATAGAAGAAAGCTATTCCAATTTGGGGCAAAAATTCGGATCAGGTAAATTAAAATCCGGATTAAACAATTTAAAAACGGATTTTGCCGGCCTGGGTAAAGCTGCAGTTAATGGCAATAACGCCGCGGCTAATTCTTTTTCCGAGCTGGCCGATTCTGCAGCCAATAGCGGCGCCAGTATTACTTCCGTATTTAGTGGGTTAACCGGCGTTATCGCTGGTTTTTTATCTATCCAGGCTGCCCAGGGCTTTGTTAATCAAATTATTGACATACGCACCGAATTTGAAAGCTTAGACGTAGCCTTTACAACTATTTTAAAAAGCAAGGAGCGCGCCGATGCGTTAATGGCTGAAGTGGTAGACTTCGCCGCTACCACCCCTTTTGGATTAACCGAAGTAGCAAAAAGCACGAAACAGCTTTTAGCTTATGGCGTGGCAGCTGAAGATATTAAGGACGAATTAACTACCCTGGGTAATATCGCCGCCGGCGTTTCCCAGCCTATCGGGGAAGTCGCTTATTTGTATGGAACTTTAAAAACACAGGGAAGGGCCTACGCTATGGATATCCGCCAGTTTACCGGGCGTGGTATTCCTATTATTCAGGAATTAGCCGACGTTTTAGGTGTGGCAAAAAACGAAGTAATGGGATTAGTGGAAGAAGGAAAGGTAGGTTTTCCGGAAGTTCAAAAGGCCTTCCAAAATATGACAGGTTCGGGCGGCGCTTTCTTCGATTTAATGGCGAAGCAAGCGTTAACAACAGGCGGGCGTATTTCTAATCTTAAGGATCAGATAGATTTAATGTTTAACAGTTTTGGCGAAGCTAATTCCGGACTGATTAACGGCGGTATTGCCGGTATTCAGCTTTTAGTCGATAATTACCAAAACGTAATAGATATTCTTACCGTAATGGTGGCGGCTTACGGTACGTATCGGGCGGCCCTGGTTTTAACTGCAGCCGTAAACAAATTAAATGCAGATGCAACTTTAGCAAAGATAGCGGCTTTAAACGGCGAAACAGCCGCGGAAGCTGCCAGCATTGCAACAAAACAGGCTTTAATAGTTCAAATGGGTTTAGCCCGTGGGGCTACCTTATCCGAAGCTGAAGCCAAAGCAGTAAGCGCAAACGCCGGGGTAATTTTAGCCCTTCAGGAACAGGCAGCCATTACGCGTAAATCCGCTTTAGCCGCTTCAAGTGCTTATTATACCGCTAAAACCGAATTAGAGGCAGCCGCAAAGGGTGGGGCTGCAGCGGCTACAGTTGCAGAAATGCAAGCGGAATTAGCTTTGCTGGCCACCAGGAAAGCGGAAGCCACACAGTTAGCCACAGCAACCCGTTTAGAATTAGCAAATATTGAGGCTAAAACGCTTAATTCTGCAGCTACGGCCCAACTATCCGCCGCGGAAGTTGTAAGGGCTGCAGGGCTGGGAAGTGCAGCAAAAGCCCAGGCGATTTATAATGCAGTAGTGGCGGCCGCCCCGATGGCTGCAGCTATTGGCTTAGTAGTTGGTTTGGGTGCCGCTATTTACGCGCTTACCCAGGCTAATAATACAGCAAGCGAAGCCCAGGAAAGGTTTAACGATATTTCAGCGGAAGCCAGTATAAGACGCGGCCAGGAATCGGCAAAAGTTGATGAATACGTTAAAATAGCTAAAGACGCCACAGCTACGGATGAAGAAAGGGCGAAAGCGATTAAAAAGCTTAACGATTTAAACCCTGAATTTTTAGGGGGATTAAATGCTGCAAATATTGCCACGCAGGAAGGATCTAAACTAATACAGGCGTATTTAACAGATCTTAATAATAAAGCCCTGGGGGAATTGGCATACGCCGAAAAAATGAACAATACCCGCAAAATTTTAGAGCTTGAAAGCAAGGGCACTAAAGCGATTGATAATTGGGAGTTATTAGGCACTGGATTAAACAATTTCTTCAGCGGTAAAATTGGTATTCAATCAGCAAAAGAAGGGGAAGAGTTTTTAGTAAATCAAAAACGTACCCAGCTGGAAAATGCTAATAAAAAAATTGATCAGAAATACGGAAAGCAGATCCGGGAATATCAGTTAAAAGGATTGGAAGGCTCGGAAACTACCGCCCCGCCAAAAAGCACAAAACGTACAGAAACTTTTGTTAAGGCAGAAATTAAACGCCTGGAAGAACTTAGATCCGGTTACGAATTAAATTCTAAAGAATACGCCAACTATACCGCCAAAATAAAGGGGTTAAACGAAGAGCTGGCCAGGGCGCAAGGTAAAGTTTCTTCCAGCGATAAAAAAGCAATTAGCGACAGGCAGGCCGCATTAAACGCCATCGATAAAGCGGAAACAAAATCCAAACAAAAAGCTTTAAGCGATAGCCAGGAAAAAATACAAAAAGCAAAAGACGAAGCCGCAGAGTTAAGGAAATTAGCCAAAAAAGGTGGATTAGGCGCGGGTTCGCTTTCTAAAATTGATGCTATCGAAAAAACCAATACCGGTAATATTGATTACGAAAATAATTCAGATCTTTTATTTAAAGAGTTAAACCGCCAAAAAGAGATTTACCAAAAATACGAAGAGTATAAAACCACCGTATCCAAAGAAGAGGCGGAAAAAAGGTACAAAAACGAGTTTAGCGATTTCGGCGCCTTATTAAAATCAAATATTGATCCGCTAAGTAATAAAAAGGATATTACCGGACCGGAACAAAATAGATTAAATACGCTTTTGGAAATGCAAAAGCAGTATAATGCAGATGTTAACAACCTGGAAGCTAAAAGATATTCGGAAGTTTTTAACGCCACAGCTGACAAAAACCAAAAAATCGTAGCTGCAGAAGCTAAATTTCAAGCTGATTTAAAAGTATTAGGCGATAATGCAACCAATGAGCAAAAGCAAAACCTTTTAGCCACCCGTAACGCCGCCATAGATTCGGCCATAGAAGAAAGCAATAAAAAATCTAAGATCTACAAAGATCTAAACGTAGAAATTATAGAGCTGACCAGGGAAAGGGCAAAATCTGAAGTAGAAGTTATTGAAAACATGCTAAAAACCGCCCAGGGATTAACACCTGAAGTTCGGGAAAATTTAGCACAACAGTTAAAATACGCCAAAGAAGTTTTAGCCGTTGGCACTAATTCGGCATACGTTAACGAGCTTAAAAAGCAGAAAGCGGCCATAGAAGAAAGGATAGCAAAGGAAAAATTATCGAATGCTGAATTACAGGAGTATAAAGATAAGTTAGACGAAATTAACGGGGCTATTAAAAAAACTGGATCTATAGGCGGAAAGGTTGCAAAAGTAGGCCAGGATATGGCCGCGATCGGTGGCGCTTTTAGTGAATTAGGCGCAGCCCTGGAAGATACTAACCCGGAATTAGCTTATACCTTAACTTCTTTGGGTGATATCGCCAAAGTAGGTGCAGACGCCGCCGGCGCTTTTGCTTCATTTGCTTCAGGCGATATTATCGGCGGTATTACCGGAACCGTTAGCGCTATCGCTGGTTTATTCAGTATAGGAAGCAAGGTTAAAAAAATGAATGAGGAAGCCCGTAAAGAGGTGGCCGCATTTTATGAAACCGCCCGATTAGGGGAATTAGAATACCAGGCTTTATTAAGGGAAAGGGAACGTAAATTACTGGAAATCAATGCGATAGGATTAAAAGGAATTGAAAGCCAAACTAACGCGCTTAAGAAACAACAGGATCAAATTAATAAAGATTACCAGGATACGTTAAGCCGCCTAAACAGCATGGGCGAAGGGGAGATAACCAGCTCTTCATATAAACACGGTACATGGCTAAGAAAGGCCCGAACGGATTATACTTACGCTTCCCTGGCCGGTAAAAATTACGATCAGTTAGAACAACTTTTTACCCAGGGCAAATTAACCGACGGAGCTAAGGCGCTTTTTGAAGAGCTTAAGCGATTAAAAGAAGAAGGGGCGGACGTAGAACAGGCGCTATTAGATGCAGCCACAGCGGCCGCGGAATTAGCTACGGGAACAACAGTTGAAAATCTTTCTTCCTCTATTATATCTTCGTTAAAAGGCGGAAAAACGGGCTTAAAAGATGTAATGGATGATTATAAAACAATTATCCAGGATGCGTTATTAAGCACGTTTAAATCTGATGTGGTAGACGTCGAAATGAAAGCTTTTTACGATAGGCTATCGGCTTTAGCTCAATCGGACGGGGAATTAACGGACGATGAAATAGCGCAAGCACAGGCGGATTATATCGCTACCAGGGAAAGGATTAAAAAAGAATTTGAAAATAGGCAAAAGGTAACCGGTGTAGATTTAACCGATGGTAACACAACAGAAAGCGGCGTTACCGCTTCCGTAAAATCAATTACCCAGGATACCGCCGTAGCCATCGAAGGTTTAATGCGTGGTATTTACGATATGGTTAAAAGAAATAGCGGCGCAAACAGCCAAAATTCCATAACTTTAGCCAAACAAAACGAACTCATGGCCGATTCTATCGGGGTTCAAATCGAAATCCGGGATAACACGGCGGCCATAGTTCAAAGTAATAGCCAATTAGTAGAAAAAACCGATAAGGTTATAACTAAACTGGAAAGTATTATTACTAATACCGCGCCTTCAGGTGGCGGACCGCGTAATAATGGAACGCCTGGTATTTAAATTAAATAATTATGATTTTACCATCTTTTTTATCGTGGGGAAGTATTGACGGGATCGATATGTTATCCGGTTTAGGTATGGCAGTGGAAAAGGCTTCCGATTCATTCCGGGCCATTGCTAACCCTAAACCGGTTTATAGCTATAATTGGCCAGGATCTAACGGAATACAGTTTGATTTAAACGCGCCCATTGTTAACGAAGCAAATACTTTGCTTATTGAAACGTGGGTTTTAGCGGATACTTTGGTGGATTTGGATAATAAATTAACCGCCCTGGAAGCGCTTTTGAAGCAATCGGGATACCGGAATATTTATTGTAAAAAGTGGAACAAAACAAAGAAGTTTCGCCTTAAATCCTTCCCCAAAAACATAGAAAGCCCCGGTTTTGCTAACGGGGTTTATGGCGTACAAATGAGCATAGAATTTGACGAAGTTTACATTTAGTTTTTTAAGATGAATTTACCAATTTATAGAGGCGATACGAATAACGTAGTAGCGCAAATGCCGATTAACGAAAGGGATTTATTTACTCATTCGATAATGTCCGATCATTATATAAAATTTAATAACCTGGTAAAAACTGATCCTTTAGATGTTCAGATAGACGATTTTATTTTAATTGGAAATATTCGTTATACTATAAATTTTATTCCTGATTTAACCGTAGATCATTTATTAAACTATTCTCTGACTTTTGAAGCCCCGGAATATGGTTTATTCGATAAAATGGTTATCCACGAAGGCGAAGCGGATTTTCCTTATTATGGAACTGCAAGCGATCAGCTGGAATTAATTTTAGATAATGTAGCCCAAATAAAAACAGGCTATGTTATGGGTGTGGTGGAACCAACTGCAGAAATGTTTGTGGATTACCAAAATTATAGCGCCAGGGTAGCCATTACTAAAGTGGCTGAAAAATTCGGCCTGGAATATAGTTTTACTGGCGTGGACGGAAAAACTATTAACCTGGTTAAAACCGTAGGCCGCGATACTAATTTAGTTTTTGAATACGGAATAAATAATGGGTTATACTCATTAAGCAGAAATTACATTGCAGAAAAAAACGTTAAAACCAGGGTTTACGGTTTTGGTGGAACGCGTAATTTACCAAAAGGATATCGCAATAATTCAAAGAGATTGACTTTTACAGGGCTTTACAAAGAAAAAAATACACAGTTCTACGGTGTAAAAGAAACTTATTACACTAACGAAGAAATCTACCCAAAACGGGAAGGGGTTATTTCTGCAGCTGGCGCCGTTACTGATGATTCCCAAAGTTTTACCATTACCGATAATTCGATAGATTTCGATTTTAACGATTACCGTTTATCTTCAGATCCTAAAATATCTTTCCTTTCCGGGGAATTGATGGGCGAAGATTTCGACGTAACAAAATATAACCACGCCACAAAAACATTTACTTTAAAATCAAAAAATAACAGCTCAAATATTAAAATACCTACAGCAAATTTTAAAGCTGAAGTAGGTAATAAATACGCTGTTTATGATATTGGTTTGCCGGCTTCCTACGTAACCGAAGCGGAAAACGATTTGGAAGCGGAAACGCTGATTTTCACGGAAGAAAATGCAGTGCCACAGGTAGAATTAGGATTAAACTTTGATATTCTTTATTTAAAAGAAAATAACGTAAAGTTAGAGCCTGGCGATAGGGTAACCGTTTTAAACGGTCCGCTGGGAATTAATGCCGTTATCCGTATTACTTCCGTAAGTTATCCAATTACATTTCCCGCGATTTTAACGGAAGAAACGAAGTATACCGCCGTACTTTCGAATACTATTACTTATTCACAGCAGGATAGATTAACAGCGGCCGTTATAAATAACAGATCTCAAATCGCTGCAGTTGATCGCCGAGGCGTAGAAACTGCCCAGCGTAATGCTTTTAATTTGCGTTTACTGGAAAATAGCGTTTTCGATACCGACGGCATGTTTGATACCGATAAATTTAACGTGGGTGTTTTATCTGCAGCCCTGGGTATTTTCGGTGTTAAATCTCAAAATTTCATATTAAACAAAGTTATCCTTACCGATAATTATTTGGGTAACCCTAACGCGGTATTTATTTCGAATGGGGAATTAATACACCTGGAAATAAGTAACCCAGGAAATGCAAACGTTTGGCAAATGCAAAGCATTACTAAAAACGATTTGATCGGGGCTAATTTTTATTATGTATATGCCAGGTGTTCGAAAAATTCACAGATAGGAACGTTTTTAATTACCCAGGATCAGTTAAAATATGATTCTGAAGATAATTACTATACTTTCCTGGCCGGCGTCATATATCCAATTAATGGAAGTTTCCGCGATTCTGAATTTACTAACGGAATAACTGATATTAACGGCGCCAGGATTAAAACCGGTATTATACAGGGGCGTACAGGAAATTTAATCATTAACCTGGAAACCGGGGAAATACAGGGTAAATTAACTTTTGTTTCTTCTAACGGATCTACCTTACCAGTTTCCGGAATAGCTGATACAGCTAACGCGGCCCAGGCTTCAGCAAATACAGCAAATACGAAAATAGACGGTTTGCAAATAGGAGGCAGAAATTTTATAAGAAATAGCCGCGGAAAGTTCGAAACTTCGGACTATCTAGCTGTTTTTTTTATGCCGTTTAGCCAGCCTTTAATAGTTGGCGAAACATATATTTTAAGCTATAAACAAGGTGGCGGAAATATAAATATAACGCTTAGTACGTCGGCTTCAGACGCTTTTGCAAATAGAACTAACATACCAATAAATTACCCTTTTGTTGCTACTCATGCTTTTGCTAGTATAATGGGCTACAATGAAACACAGGGCTTGTACGTTAGTGCTGAATTTTTAAAATTGGAAAGAGGTAATAAAGCAACAGACTGGACGCCGGCGCCCGAAGATGCAGTAGATGCCGCGCAACTAGCAGCCGATAACGCAAAAAACGCAGCTATAGCAGCTTCAAAAGTTTATGCAGATGCCCAGGCAGCGTACGAAAGTGAATTAGCAAAAGCCTACGCCGACGGAATAGTAACGGCCGAAGAACAGGCGCGGATAGATCAGGCCGCTACTAATTTACAAATAGCTAAAGACGATTCAGCAGCGAAGGCAGCAGCAGCCCAGGCGGCGGCTTCAGCGTTAGCAAATGCAGCACAAGGCACAGCGGACGCGGCAACAGCAGCAGCAGCAGCAGCAGCGGCTAATTTGGTTAATTTAAAAAACTCTTTAGGTGGGTTGGCTTATGATAATGCCGTAAGTTTAGCGAAGCTGGATAATACAATAATTGAAGGCGGTTATATTAAAAGTAATTTAATTGAAGTAAGCACTTTAATTGTTTCGGGCGACTTAGAAACAAAAACCGGAGCGCAAAACAAAGCAAATACCGCAAAAGATGCAGCCCAGGCAGCGGCCGCAATTGACGCAACAAGTAAAGCCAATAACGCCCAAACAAATGCAATTTTAGCGGCGGCAAATAATGTAACTGAAAAATTAAACTCCTTAAAATTTGGCGGTAGAAATTATTTATTAAATACGGCAAGTCAAATGACCTTAGTAGGTTACCAGGGTAGCGGCTACGGACTAACTCAAAATTTAATTTTAGGCGAAACTTATACAGTTTCTTTAAAAGGTAAAAACATATCTAACGGGCCTGTATTGCATGCGTACGTTTCGGCTGGGGTTGGCTCGGATATTAGGCAAATGGTTGGGGTTTTTGATAATTCATTAACAGACAACGTATTTACTTTTATTGTTAATTCCAATGGAGCAGCAAGCACCGTTTTAACACTTTATAATGAAGTTGCGGGCATCCCTGGAAACCCGTCTATTACTATTTACGACGCAAAGTTAGAAAAAGGAAACAAAGCAACAGATTGGACGCCGGCCCCTGAAGATATTTCGATAGACGCAACCAATAAAGCGAACGCAGCCCAGGCCGCCGCTATTTTGGCTTCAAATAATTACGCTTCATCGCAGGATAATTTAAAAGCAGTTGAAGCGGCTGCCTATGCAGATGGAAAGGTAACAGCTGAAGAACAGGCCCGAATTAACCAGGCGGCGGCTAATTTGCAGATCGCAAAGGACGACGCCCAAATAAAGGCAACAAACGCAGAAAACGCCGCCAAATTGGCCGCGGCTTTAGACGCCCAAATAAAGGCAGAAAACGCCCGTACAGCAGCAGAAAGCGCCGCCAAATCTTATGCAGATGCACAGGATATATTAAATAAAACGCAAGTTCAAGCCTACGCAGACGGAATAGTAACAGCCGAAGAACAAGCCCGAATAGATCAGGCGGCAGCTAATTTACAAATAGCTAAAAACGACGCCCAGGCCAAAGCCGACGCGGCAAAAAACGCCGCTATTGCATCCGCCGAAGCCGACGCAACAGCAAAATTAAATGGCATCAAAATAGGCGGGCGTAATTTTTTAAGGAATAGCCGGGGTAAATTCGAAAACTCAACATATAATGCAGTATTTGTATTGCCATTTACCCAGCCTTTAACGGTAGGCGAAACATATATTTTAAATTATAAACAAGATGGGGGGCCGATAAACGTAACTTTTAGTACGGTTTATGGGGATAATTTTGCAAATAGAACTCCTATACCTGTAAACGTACCTTTTATAGCTACTTATCCATTTGTGCAAACGATGGGGTATAACGAAGTACAGGGCTTATACGTTAGTGCTGAATTTTTAAAACTGGAAAAAGGAAACAAAGCAACAGATTGGACGCCGGCCCCTGAAGAAGTTACAGAAGCCGCCCAGGCAGCAGCGGACACCGCCCAGGCTTCGGCTAAATCTTACGCCGATGCACAGGACGTTTTAAGAAAAACCGAAGCGGCTGCCTATGCAGATGGAAAGGTAACAGCTGAAGAACAGCGCGCAATTAATGACGCAAACGCAAAATTACAGATCGCTAAAGACGACGCAACGGCAAAAGCAAACGCCGCCGAAATAGCAGCAAAAAACGCCGCGGCAGCAGATGCCGGAGCAAAAGCGGACGCCGCAAAAGTAGCGGCAGAAAATGCAGCTAAAGCGTACGCCGATGCACAGGACGTTTTAAGAAAAACAGAAGCGGCCGCTTATGCAGATGGAAAGGTTAGCGCCGAAGAACAGGCGCGAATTAATCAGGCAGCGGCTAACCTTCAGGCGGCTAAAGATGATTCAGCAGCGAAGGCGGCAGCAGCCCAGGCGGCGGCAATAAGTGCAGCAGCAGCAGACGCAGCCGCCAAGCTTAACGCTCTAACTTTAGGAGGTAGAAATTATTTAAAAAACACTATAACAGAATTAAAATTTTTAGGTTATTCCGGCAGCGGCTATGCTTTAAGTCAATATCTTACGGAGGGGGAAACTTACACGTTAACGGTAAACATAAAAAACGTAACGGGGGGTAATTTACACGCTTATTTGTCGCAAGGCGTAGGCGGGCCAAATAGGCAATTTTTAGGCGTTATTGATAATTCAAAACCTAAAAACATATTTACTTTTGTGGTAGATGCAGCCGGAGCGACAGACTGGGTATTAACTTTATATAATGAAGTTGCTGGCATCCCTGGAAATCCTGGTATTGATGCTTATAACGTGAAGTTAGAAAAAGGCAACAAACCCACAGACTGGACGCAAGCCCCTGAAGATATATTAGAGAGCGCACAAACAGCGGCAAACGGATATACAGAACAAAGAGTTCTGGACGTTATCGCTCATTCAAATGCTTACGCAAATGCAGCGGCAGAAAGTAGGGCAAACGCGGCCCAGGCTAATGCAATTTCCCAGGCAGCAGATACGGCCCAGGCAAAGGCAAACGCGGCCCAGGCGGCCGCTGAAACTTTAGCCCAGCAACTTGTAAATAATATAAAAGTTGGCGGGCGTAATTATTTAAGGAATAGCCGCGGAAAATTTGAAACTACAAGTTACGCACCCTTAGTAATATTGCCGCTTGCGATTCCTTTAGTAGCCGGAGAGGTTTATATTTTTTCATACAAAGGAATGGGGGAAACCCCGATAAATTGGACCGTAGGAACCGGCGACGCTTATAATCAGCGCGTAGGTTTACCCGTTGGGGTTCCGTGGGTAGCGCCTTATAACTCTAATATATTAATGGGGTATAACGAAACGCAGGGAGTTTATGTTTATGCTGAATTTTTAAAAATTGAAAAAGGCACAAAAGCCACGGATTGGGCGCCGGCGCCCGAAGATGTTACCGAAGCTATAAACACAGCTCAAACAGCCGCAACAAACGCACAAAACGCATATAATGCGCTTACCGGACAGTTAAAAGGTATGGCTTATGTTGATGTAGTAGAGCTGGCAAAATTAGGAAATACAGTTATCCAGGGCGGTAAATTAACAAACACCCTGATCGATACGGAATTTTTAAAAGCTAACGTAATTAACGCCGGTTATATTCAATCCCTGGAAATTGTTTCTAAAAGTATTCGTACGGCAAACGCCGGCACTAAGCGTGTAGAAATTACCCAGGAAACTAATAATATAAGGGTTTACGACGCTTCAAATAACGTATTAATTGAGATTGACGACGATTCCGCTTTTGAAAGGTTTACAATACAGCCAAATGATCCGCCAAACCCGCCAACAATTACCCAGGTTTACGGGCCGGGTATTCGGGTGGGTACTGTTTACGATCCTGGTTATTATGGTTTTGCTAGTATGGGGCGAACAGGTTTTACAACTGATTCAAACATAGTAGTTTACAAAAAAAACACTACCAATGCAGTAGTTAACATTAACAGCGATAATGAAACGGCATTATTTAACATGTTATTTGAGGCTAAAAGCTACGCCATACGTAATTCTGACGGATCCACTACTAACGGTTGGTCCGGTTATATCGTTTTTTATAGAAACTCAAATAATCAAACTTTCTTTTATGTTAACGGCGACGGAAGCGGCGGCCTATTAGGTACTAGATGTAAAATCACATTTAAAAACGGAATTATTATTAATGTAGAATCGTATTAAGTATATTTACAAAATGAAAGAGCAAAAAAATGAAGAAAAAAAGGTAGCGATTTCTTTAAAAGATATCGCTATAAAAGATTTAAACGATGTAATTTATAACCTTCCTGATCTTCCAAAAGAAATAGGAAATGTTATTTTTACAAATGCCGATAGTATAGAAGTTAGCGACATAGCCCGGAAACTTCATAAAGGCGAAAGCGTAGAAGTTAATGAAGCAGAAATAAACCAAATTTATGCTATTGTTGTAACTTCTAAATCGCTTTACAAACCATGGGCGCAAGCTCAAATAAATCAGTATCTACAGGATAAATTAAACATTTTTAAAAATTAATAATTAAAAACATGTCACGTACCAACACAAAAACAGTATCAAAATTTTACGATTCAGACAAAGTGAATGACTTTGATTTGGGTTATGAATATGAAAGCGAAAACAACAGCGTACCGGCGGAAGTTCGCGTAACCGGTAGCAATGGAAAAGGCGGTAGCTTTTATTTCAGCAGATCAGGAACCAGCGAAAATTTTAACTTTAGCGGCGGCGCTTCGTTAGATATTAAGGTAGTTACTGAAGTAGCGGCCGAGGTTGCTAAAATTTTAGCCGGATTTGAAAAGAAAGCAGCAAAAGCGTAAATTATTGTATTTACATAAAAAAGCCCCGGCGTTTTGCCGGGGCTTTTTTATTACATTATTAATTTATCTTTAGGTACTGGAAGCAATTTTGATTTTTCGCAATCAGGTTTTTTAATCTCTTCCTTTTTACGGCTTGCAAAACCTAAACAAATTAACAAGGCGGGCACTAATAATATTTTTCTCATGGCTTTTTATTTTTGAATTTTAATAATATTTTGTTTCTCTAAATTAAGTAAATCGGCGTGGGTTTTACATTCGCTTATTAAATCGGTAACCCTTTCGAAATCATTAAGGTATAAAGGCATTATTTCAACAGTGAAATATATTTTATTTCCTGGCTTTTTTCCGTCTAAACTAACTGTAAATTTTCCCATTTTTATTTCCTTTTTGTTATCACAAAGATATAATTAATATTCCATACAAAGCAAATTTATTTTAAAATAAATTTGTGGGTTTAAATTTGTTGCAATTTATTTTACGGGTTAAGGTTATATTTACACACACCAATTTTTAAAAGCATGAAAATTATAAGAATTATTACTAAGCCTAGCGATATATTTTTACCGCCAGGCATGAGGCGGGTTATTAAATGGGGTGTAGGCCATTGCACCGCTGGCCCACAAAACCAAACCACCCAGGAAATATTTAATTACTGGATTAAACACAACGGATGGAAAACGCCAGGATATCATTTCGATATTAACCCGGATGGAACGATAGAACAGTATGTAGAATTGGATCAAATCGCAAACGGTGTAAAAGGTTTTAATCAAAATGCTATACACTTTTGTTATAAAGGTGGAATAGATAAAAACGGTAAACCGATTGACAACCGAACCGAAGCGCAAAAAAAATCCCAATTAATGATCGTTACCAGGTTAAAAGAATTAATCCCAAACATCGTTTTTTTAGGCCATCGCGATTTCAGCACCGATTTAAACGGAAATGGTATTATAGATTCCTGGGAATGGATTAAATCGTGCCCCGCTTTCGATTTGCGTTCGTGGCTTTCTTCCCAGGGATTAGATAAGGCGGTTACACCTTCGAAAATTGTTTACAAATTAAATAACCCGCTTATTAAAAACGATACTGTTAAAGCGATACAAACGGCGCTTAAAATAAAAGCTGATGGTTTTTATGGAGCTGATACGGATAGGGCTGTTAAAGACTTCCAGGCTAAAAATAAATTAACAGTAGATGGGGTAGTGGGTACTAAAACCGCCGCGCTATTGGGCGTTAAACTCTAATCATTAAATAAATGCAATTACCAAAAGTACCCATAGAGAAGATAAATAAAATGCCATTGGCTTACGCCTTAATGATTGTGGGCGGGTTGCTGGGTATTGTTGCTACTAAATATTTCGATAAAAACACGGAAGTAATAGCCGCTTATAAGGAAGAAAATGCAAACCTAAAGGCCGAAAATAAGGTTTTGAAGCTGGAAGGCCAGGCAAATACTAAGTTTTGGCAGGATAAATATGTGGGATCTTTAGAAAAGGCCCAGGAATTGCAGCGAAAACAGGATAGTACAAATAGCGCTATTTTACATAAACCGAATCAGGATCTATTAAAAGCACTTAGAAATAAAAAAAGATGAAAAATTTACTAACTTTTGCGCCCTGGATAGGGCTTATAATCTTCGCACTTCTTTGGTTCAAAGAATCGAATAAAGTACCGGTTTTTAATAAACCTGGCCAGCCCGTTAAGGTGGATCTTCCGATAGAAAAAACCTATAAGGATAAGGACGGAAACGAACATATCGTGGTTAAAGATGGAACTAACGAGATAACGAAGGCTGAATTAAAAAACCCGTCCAGGCCCGCTAATATTATTGATAGTTCGGCAGCGCTTTTAAAAATTGCTACTGCAGAAATACAGCGCGTAACCCGTATTAATTCACTAACACGGGATAGCCTTTTAAAAGCGAAGGCGGTAATAAATACGCAAACTAAACAGCTATCCTATGTTTATAAGGATCAGTTTGTAGATCTATCTTTTATTCCACCAGCCGACACCACCAAAGAAGGTATTTTTAATTTTGCCTACAATGCTGATTTAAATATAGTACAGTATCAAAAACGCCGGTGGTTTTTAGGTGCAAAGGAAAGCTTTATAGATATTTCTTCCAATGATCCACGAACTACTATCCGAGGCGTAAAACAGCTTACAGTAAAGCAGGAAACCCCACAATTTGGGTTAAGGATACAGGCCAGCTCAAATTATAATCCACAAACCAATACTTTTGGATTTGGACCGGCTGCCAGGGTGGACGTTGGAAGATTTAGTTTCCAGGGTAATTATACTTATTACCCAGCTTCCGGAAGGTGGCGCCCAGGTATAACAGCAAATTTTGACTTATTGAGATTATAGTATATCTTTGGCCTATTATTGTTAAACTATAGTTATCTAATAACGCCGCCTGGCGTAACGGTTTTTAAATTGTTGTGAATTTCTTAAAACCAAAAAGCCCCCGTAAAAAGTTACGGGGGCTTTATTTGTTACATGGGATTTAGCTTTGCTATGCTAAATATTTCTTCGCCTATTTCGGCGCTTAATGTGGCCAGGTTTAACGCCGATTGAATATCGTAAGCGGTTACGTATGTTATCCCTTTCGATGTTTGAATGATGTATTTATACATGTTTTTTAATTTTAAAATAAATCGCCTGGCCTAGCTTTCCATATTTTTTCAAAATCTTCTAACCAAACGCCGGTAATTTCTTTAACTGGCTTTTTGCCGTATTCTGCCAGCTGGCCGTTAAGCTCTATTTTATATTTATGCAAAGCCACTTCCCTATCGTCATCGTCTGTTTTATACTTCCCTGTTTTGTTATTATTAAATAATGGCATTACATGAAATTTTATAGGGGGAAGGTTTTTAATATCCCCTTTGCAATATTTAAAAACCTGGGTAACCATGTAAGTATAATTTTCGAAATGATCGCCCGCCCAAATTTCTAAAAGCGTACATTTTCCCCAAACAGAATGCGCAATAGTTCCGACTTTTTTTCTGTATTCAGCTAAATCAGCACTGCCATAAACGGTATTTTGAACATCATGTGCCTGGCCCTGGAAACATGTTTTATGGTTACGCGGATCAAAAGTCTTAACGTTCATTTTTCCGGTTTTTGGAAAGGCTTTATAAATTTCGATTTCTTGTTTAAGAATATCTACTAAAGTAGATTTCATTTTTTTTTCAAGCGCCGGCACTAAAAGGGATTCTATTAAATCCGATTTAGGCAATACTTTTTCCCGGAGCGCTTTTTTTTCCGGTGTATCATTCCATCTAATATTCATAATAATATATTTTAAATTGTTGTGATTTTAAATTTAAAGAGGTCCGCACGATTCGCCAAAAGCGCCGGCCGGTAAAACCCATGCTTCAGGATCAGAAATTATAATATTTAACGTGTATTCGGTAGAATTAGCCAGGGCAATTAATTCCGGTGTTATGGATTTATAAGCGGTTCCCATGGCACGTAATTCCTGGATTGACATATTACGTTTTATGGTTTTACCAAAACTATCTTCATACATAGCGATTTCATTTCCGCGGGCTTCATTAACCGCAAAAGCGCTGGCAAATTGATCCGCGTTTCCGAAAATACAAAACATACAGCTGCAGCGTGACCAGCCCATATAATAACAAGGGTGTACCCTTATTTTCCAGCGCTCAATAATAGCCCAAACTTCAGCTTCAGACCAATTTTTTACCGGGCGCCAGCGATCTACATAACGTTTAAAATTTTTACCTTCGCGGTTATCGGTTCTATCCAATTCCAAATCCGCATAATTACTACGCGCTTTACTTTCTTCCCCACGTTCGCCCGAAATGCAAACGGTTTTTAAACCTTTAAAACGATCCTGGTTAGTTAATGCCGCCGCGCCTATATCTACTTTTAGGTAAGCGCTACACCACCTAACCGAAAGATCTACGGAAACCTGGGGAAATTTTAACCTGGTGGATCTTTTACCGCGCAAACCCTGGCCGCCTATCGTTTTTAAGCCTTCGGGAGTTTCGAAAGTAGTAGCTTTAGTAAATTCATTATTACGCAACATTTCGCCTTTAAAACCGCCTTCCTTCCAGGAAAAATATATTTTAACGCCGAAGGCATCCGCGAACGCCTGGCAATAAGCCGGCGTAACATTCCAATCCATAAATTTTTCTTCCTGGCCATCTATGTTATGGTGCCATAGCTCAATTTTATTTAGAGGTATTCCGATTTCCAGTAAATGCAAAAAACAAGCTATAGAATCTTTACCGCCTGAAAAATAAACTATATAAATATCGTAAGCTGAAATGTGGTAACCCTGGTAATTTGCGTTCATTATTAAAAGTTTTTTACCCAAAAACCCCGCCTTTATTTCAGGGCGGGGCTTTTATTAGTTTGTAATTTCTTTAATTCTATCTGCTATTATTTTTTGTGCTTTTTCTGTTAACATTTCAGCTTTTGCCTGTTCAGGCGTAGCGCCGTTTTTTATGCAGTTAGTGAAGTATTCGAAACCTATTTGGTTAATCGCAATAGCCTGGGTAATTTCTTGATTTTTCATAATTTTTTCCTTTTTGTTATCACAAAGATATATTATATATTCCGTATACGGAAATATATTTGAAAATAATTTAACAAAAAATATAAATAAAAATATTTCTTTGTATTTTGAAAGGATAACGCCATATTTGTAGAAATTAAATAATCAAGTATGGAAACAAAACCCGTTTTAAAATCCCGTTTTAAGCTCGAAAAGGAGGCGAAAGATTTAGAGGTTTACGAAAAGTTTACCGAACTAATGGCAATCGATGGCGCCCAGGTTCTACAGGTTAACAAAGTAATTTTAGAACTATTCCCGGATATACATTCGGAAGCCACCATTTGGGCAATTAGAAAAAGAGTTGAAGAGAAAAAAGAAAATTAAAAAAAAGCAGATATGTATTTATTTTTAGATTGGCTAGAATACGATAATTTTATGGGTGGATCCTTCCGCGTAGAGTTCGGAAAATCCACCAACATTTTTGGCGCTAACGGTACCGGTAAAAGCAGGTTTAAAGATGCTTATTCCTGGTTAATTACCGGCCGTAATGCCGCCGATGAAGCGAAGTTTAATATTAAGGATACTATTAACACCGAAAATAATATTCTTCCCCACAGGGTAACCGCTGGCTTTAGCCGCCGCCCAGGTTCGCCGATTACTTTTGAAAAATCATATATCGAAACCTGGGGAAATGTGCAGGGCGAAGCTGAAAAGAAAATGACCGGTAACAAGATTATTTATAAAATCGATGGCAATACCGTAACGGCCACGGAATATAAAAAGATCATGGATACACTGATACCGGCGGAACTTTTAAAAATGCTTTCTGATCCGCTTTATTTTCCTGATAAATTAGAGTGGGAAGATCAAAGGAACGTTTTAGAATTAATGGCGCACGATATAACTAACGAATTTGTTTTGGATCGTATCGCTACCCCGGAAAAGGATTACGCCCCTGTATTAGCTGTTTTGAATGCTAAAAGCGATTTGGAAACCCGTAAAGGCCGCATAGATTACGAAATAGGCGAATTAAAAAAACAGCACACCCCTATACAGCCCAAAATAGAAGAAAACACCCTACAGATTAAAAATATTGGTGTTATCCAGGTGGAAGCTTTAAACGCGGAAATTGCTACGCTACAAACTGAAATTGAGGTTATAGATAAAGCCATTACCAGTAAATCAGAGGCGGAAGATCTGCAAGCTGATACAAGCCGTAACACCAGGAATAAATTAGCCGGCGTTAAGAATCGCCAAAGCGAAATCGAAAATAGTACCCGCCAGGCTTACACTACTGAAAAAAACAAATCAGCTTCCGATAAATCGGCCCTGGAAGATCGCATTACCAGCCTTAAAACTCAAAAGCAATCAAAGGAAAGTTTGTTAAAATCTCTTCAGCTTAAAAAAACGGAATTGGATGCAAGCCAGGCGGAAGTAGTTAAGCAGTGGACCGAAGAAAACGAAAAGGAGTTTCCGGAATGGGATAAGGAAAATTTTGTTTGCGATAAGTGTAACCGAAAACACGAAACCGAAGATATCGACGCCAAAATAGTAGAGTTAGAAAAGCATTTTATAGATAACAAAGCGCTGAAGCTTGAAAACCTTAACACACAGTGGCGAACTATCGAAAAAGATAAGGAATTTAACGAAACCACTACCCAAACCACTACTAAGGCACTGGAAGTAATTAACGCGGACCTGGCCACGGAAGAAACAAAATTAACCGTACTTAACCAGCAGATAGCAGCGGAAGGCGAAATTAAATCCTTAGAAAAACGTTTGTTAGAACATGCCGAATACCAAACTAATATAGAAAGTATTAAATCTATCGAAAAGGAATTGGCGGAAGTTAAGCCTATCGATTACGGGGAGCTAAAAACACAAAAGGCCGATTTAAATTCTAAAATCGATATTAAAAAAGCTGAATTAGCTAAAGAAGGCACAATTAAGTATTTACAGGATCGTAATGTACAGCTGGCCGCTGACGAAAAAAGATTAGCGCAGCAAATCGCAGATTACCAACGTGAAAAAATGTTGATCGACGAATTTATTATTAAGAAATCCGAGATTATACAGGAAACAATTAAATCTAAATTTTCGGCCGTTACATTTAAAATGTTTAAAACAAATATTGGCGATACCATCCCGAAACCGGCGTGTGAATTATGGTATGAGGGTAAGCCCTGGAAGGCTTTAAATACCGGATCTAAACTAAACGCTGGTTTAGATGTAGTTAACGCCCTTTCTACTCATTACGGTATTTTCCCGCCGCTTTTACTGGATAACCGCGAATCAGTGCACGACGTTTTAAATGTGGAATCGCAAACTATTAACTTCTTTGTAAATAAGGAAGATAAAGTTTTAAGAGTAGAAAATAATTAAAATAAATATAGTAATTAACAATAAAAAGTGTAGTTTTACAGCTCACAATAATTTAAAATTTTATGGATAATAATTCACAATTAGCGGTACAATCTTCCGCTATCGGGTTTAACCCGTTTAATCGCGAACAGGCTTTAGTATTAAAGGAATGGGCTACAGATTTAGCCTATTCAGATTTGGTTCCTGAAATGTACCAAATGAAGGAAACCGATCCCGCTAAAGTTCCAATGGCCGAACGAAAAGCAGTTTCTAACAGTCTTATCGCTTTAAATATGTCGCTTCGTATGGGGGCAGATGTTTTAATGGTAATGCAAAATTTAGTAATTGTAAGTGGCCGGCCTTCGTTTTCTGCTAAATTCCTTACAGCCCTGGTTAACACTTCAGGCGAATACGAAACGCTAGATTACAAAATGACCAATAAAGGGAAAATAGGAAAAATAAAAGTGCCTTTTATTGTTTGGAAAATACTTCCTGGGCAAAATCAAAAATCAAAAGTAACTGAATACAAAGAAGTAGATTATTCAGATTTGGATAACCTTGCCATGGTAGCCTTTACGAAAAAGAAAGGAACGGATAAAGAATTAGTTTCGTCCGAAGTTTCTATTTTGATGGCAATTTTAGAGGGTTGGTACGATAAAAACGGTTCTAAATGGCCAAACATGCCCGAAAAAATGTTAAAATATCGTGCCGCTTCGTTTTGGGTTAGTGAATTTGCACCGGAAAAAGCTATGGGTATGCGCACCACGGAAGAGGAAGAGGATATACAGCGAACCGAAGATATCCCTTACGAAGATGTTACTATGAAGGAAGCCGTTAAAAATACTATCGCTTCCGCAGCAAACAAAGTACCTTTTAATATGGGTAATGATCCGGTAGAAAACACTAACGAGGCCGAAAAAATTTCCGATAAATTAAAAGATCCGGAAAACGATAAGCCGGTGGATACCCTGGCCAAAGTAGCCCAGGAAAATGCAGCCAGGGAAGAGGAAGCGGAAAAGGCAAAAGCGGCACAGGCGGAAGATAAAACGCCGCCAGTTACTAAAAAAGCAGATGCAGGGGTGCAGCCAGCGTTTGGATTTCCACCAAAAGCATAATAATTTATTTACCTGGGGTGGGTAGGTTACCCACCCCTAATTTTAAAAATGAAATGTTAGAAAACAAATTTATACAAGTTGCTTTAGTTTCTCTTTTATATACAATTATTAGGCATTGGTTAGGTTTTGAAGTTATGGTTACCATTGCTTTAGCTACTATAGTTACTATTTTGATCGGAAATTCAAAAAAATAAAATGGAATTAAAAGTTTTAGGCACTGGATCAAAAGGTAATTGTTACGTAATGACTGCCAGCAACGGCGAAAATATTATTATAGAACAGGGATTACGTTTCCCGCTGATCCTGGAAGCGATGGGCCACGATTTAAGTAAAACTATTTGTGGTTTGTGCACCCACTTACATAAAGATCATTCCAAAGGAACTAAAGATTTAATGGCCTATGGTATAGATGTTTTAATAGCTGAAGGCGAATACAGGGCGGTAGGTGTTTATAAAAAACCAGGTGGCGAACATATCAGGGGTTTTGAACATCGCGCAAAGTTTATCAAACATGGCCAAAAATATACTTTTGGAAATTGGGAAATTTGGGCTTTTAAAGTAAACCACGATACACCGGAGCCGTTAGGCTTTTTAATCCGCCATCCTGAATGTGGGTTAACTTTATTTTTAACAGATACTTATTACATAGAAAACACTTTTGATGGCTTAAATAACATCATTATAGAAGCGAATTTTTGCGAAACAATAATGCAGGAACGTTTCGACGCCGGTTATTTACAGGCTTTTTTAAGGGATCGTATTTATAAATCCCATCTATCGTTAACCTCATGCCTGGAAGTGCTAAAATCTAATAATTTGCGGTCCGTTAATAATATTTTACTGATCCACTTAAGCGATAGTAATTCCCACGCCGAAAGATTCCAGGAAACAGTTTACAAAGCAACTTTAAAAAATGTTACGGTAGCAAAAGCCGGGTTAAATTTAAAATGGAATAAAACACCATTTGGATAGTTTTAAAAATTAAGATGATGCAAGAATTTACAGAAAAATTAATGCTTATAGGTTTTTGGTGCTCTATCGCCTTAATCCTGGTAGCCATAATTAAGATAGTGGTAAATATCCATGTTTGGTATAAAATAAGCCAAAGCGATGTTTATAAATTCGAATTTTACCAAAAACAGGCCGATGAAGCTATAGCCAAAGGATTAGTTAAAAGCTTTGGGCTTATAATTATCGGTATTATTTTAACCTGGCTTTTTTGGTAATGGAAAAATTTAAAATGACTAAAACTATAGCGCTATTCGTTAAATCGATGCGTGTAGATATGGGTTGTTCCTGGGGAAGAGTTGCCGAAATGTTTTCGGTTGTATTTCCTGACCTGGGAATAAATGGTGGCCAGGAAAACGGCCGCCAGCTTTGCGCTGAAGCTGAAGAGTTTTTACAGATCGATTTCGATTTTGAGCCTGAAGAGCGGGAAATAATTTTGGAACGCGAAATATCGGTGGTGGATTTAGAAACAACCGGTACCGATACGCAAAAGGATAGAATAGTTAGTATTGCCATTACCAGGATTAATTTAGATCTTTCTATGCAATCTACTTACACCCTGGTAAACCCGGAAATGGAAATACCGGCGGGATCAACTGAAGTTCACAAAATCGATAACGAAATGGTTTTGAACGCGCCAAAGTTTGCGGATATTATGCCAATAGTTCTAAATACCATTAAGGACACCGATATATTAACTTTTAACGGTTTAAAATTCGATATTCCATTATTTTATAATGAGTGTGCCAGGGCTGGGCACCAATGGGATTACAGCGGCCACGCTTTCCCGGATGCTATGAAAATTTACCACTTATTTAACCCCCGCGATTTATCCGCAGCCCACCGCCATTATTTAGGCGAAGAAATGGTAGACGCCCACCACGCCCAGGCAGATACCGAAGCCACGGCCAGGATATTTTTAACCCAGCTGAAGGCACACCTGGAATTACCTTTTAATTTCCGCCAGCTGCAGTTAATGTTAAATAAAGATCTGCCTATGGCAGATTTAAGCGGAAAGTTTTACTACAATGCAGAAAAACAGATTTGCTACAAGTTTGGAAAGTATAAAGACCGGCCAGTTTTGGAAATAGAAAGGGAAGAAAGTTCTTTACCTGAAGATAAAAAATATTCTACCTGGGTTAAAAGTTCAGATTTTCCAGCTGATAGTAAAAAGTTTTTACAATCTTTGTTAACACAACAATAATAATTCAATTTCTTACACAATTTAAAGACAAAAAAATGAGAAAATTTTTTGGCCTGGGTAATGAAACCCCGGAAGAAGTACAGGCAATGTTAGAGGCGCAAGCCGACGCCATCAAAGAAGATTTTTCGTACACCCGCCTATTTACCCAGGAAGAGTTAGACGAAAAAAAAGAACTTCAGGTGGAAATGAGCCAAAAGCTTAAGCGTTTACAATCAGAGAAAAAAGACGCTATGGCAGCTTTTAAAGCGCAAATAGATCCGGTACAAGCTGAAGTAAATGAGCTATTGGATCAGCTTAAGGATAAAGGCGAACAGATCACAGGCGGAACCGGTTTTATTATCTTCGATCACGAAGAACGTAAAGTGGGAACTTATAGCCCTGATGGTTATTTGATTGAAGAACGCCCTATGCGTAAAACTGATGCTAAACAGGATCAGAGTATTTTTAAACTTCAGAAAACCGGAACCGATGGTAACGGCGATTTTAAAATAGATATGGATTAATCCATATCTAAAACCCTTTAAAAGTCAATTATTTTTTAAACAAATATTAATTTCCTAATCATGGAAGATAACAAACAGCCCACAGAGGACCACGCAGCAGTAAAAGAAACCGTTAAAGAGGTTTTGAGATCATTTGACGAACAACCGGAAGGGGAAAACACCCGCGTACTGGTAATTCGTAAGGATAACGCTAAAATTGTTTACGAAAAGGATAAAATTAAATTATCCGGAATCCTGGATAGTCCGCGTTTATACCTTGAAAAACGAATAGGCTTAATTATTCAAACAGAAAGCCATGTTTTGGTTGATCGCGAAAAAATGGCCATTCTTTTAGTTACAAACGAGGAAGATAAATTTAAACATACCATTCAGGGTAATTTGCAGCTACACCCAAAATTCGTGGAATTTGGTATTAATGGTATGGAAAGTTACGGCACTAAAAAGCTGGCTAAATTCCTTAAAATGAACCGTTATTATTTTGCTGACAAAGCGGAAGGGGATAAGCTGGTTAATTTGCTTTCGAATTTCGAAATGAAGATTAACAAGGCCGTAGAAGATTCTTTTAGTAACGGGGGGGATAGAAAGCAATTACGCGAACAGTTTGTAACTACAAACCTACCCGAAGCCTTTAGCCTTCGTTTACCTATGTTTAAAGGCCAGCCAGCCCAGGAATTTAGCGTGGAAATCGTTATAGATCCGAATGATTTTACGTGTTCTTTTGAAAGCCCGGAAGCCCAGGAATTGCAGGAAGAAGTAATTAACCAGGCTATCGATTTCGAATTACACGAAATTAAGAATATAGCGCCTGAATTGCTTATTATTGAGCAATAACCCAGGGTTACCCGATTTTACAGCCGTAGCATAGCGCTACGGCTTTTTTTTAGATTACTTTAAGATTTGCAACAAAATGAGAATTTATAGCCTTACAGACAAACAATTAAACCAGCTAAGAAGAGATAAGCGGAACGACGAAACGCCATATAAAGCCATCGCGTCGGGGGAAATACAGCCGTTAAGGTTTGCCACCGAATTAGAAGCCTTTACTTTCTTCCATAAGCATAACGGGCGCTGTTTACTAACACACAATACACCCGAAAAAGTAACTTTTTTAGCTTACAAATACGATTAGTTTATGGCAAAGGAACTACCATACTGGAAATTCGTAGTACAGGAATATATTATGGGTAATATATCCCTGGAAAGGTGGGAGCTACAAGGCATTTTTTACAGTGTTTGCGCTTTCTATTGGTCGCGGGAATGCGATGTATCTATACCTACCCTGTTAAAGAAATACGATAAGCCAGCAGATCAAAATTTGATTAACGAGCTATTCAATTTAGAGATATTAAAAGCTGATGAAAATTATTTAAGTATTAGCTTTTTGAATGAGCAGTGGAGCAGTAAAGAAACCCAAAAGATGGTAAACGCCATTAACGGAAAAAAAGGGGGAAGGCCAAAAAAGCAAAACCAAATTGAAGCGAATTTTAACCAAAATAAAACCGATTCGGTTTTAGACGTAGTAAATAACTATGAAAATAAACCGAATGGGTTTATTTTCGAAAACCCAAACATAACCAATATAGAGAAGAGTAAAGAAGAGTATAGTAAAGTAAAGGAGAGTAAAGAAAATTCTTCCCTTTCTTCTTTTGAAATTTTGCCGAATGATGAAGAAAGATTTTCGCCCGATGAACAGTTAGCGGCGGATTTTGAAATAACAGAAATTGTAAAAGATATTTGTAAATATTTCAATATGGGCGAAGAGAAATTTTTTTACAAAGAGCAAAGGGAAGTTTTAGTTTTTGTTAATTTGTTGGTTTTCGAAAATTCGTTAGAACATTTTAAAAATCAGTGGGAAAATTACAAAGCTTACAAACACCTTGCGGGAAATCCCCATACACTTTTTGGATTTATCGGGAAACGTGTTCCTGGAAAAACGGAGTTTGAAAACTCAAAATGGAATAGTGCAAATTGGGCCGCAATGCTGGAAGATTTTACCAGGAAAACGCCAGGAAAGCCAAAACAAACAGTGGAAGAGGCTTTAAAACAGGCTACAGATAGTTTAAACCCTTACGATCCGGACGCGCCGGCACCTTCAGAATATGAATAATACAGGCTTAACAGTACAGCAGAAACCTAATTGGGTAACCGGTGTTACCCTTTACAGTGAAAACGTTACCCACGTAGCAAAAGTAATTTTTAGAGCTTTAACCAATGGTGTAACCGTAAATTCCATAAATGATTACCGCTTAAACGATGTGCTAAACGCTGCCATCACAAAAGTACATTTAGATTTACAAAGGGCTTTACCTGGCGAAACGGAATTGGTTTACATGCGTTCCGAGATAATCAAAAGGATCAGGATAAAAAAGTGGAACATTCGAGATACCGAAATTTTAATAGCTTTCGAAAACGGGATTAATAACGAGTATGGCGAATATTACGGATTAAACGCGATCAGCTTTAACAAGTTTATCGCCGCTTATTGCAGCACCGAAAACACCGATCGTATGGAAGCGCTTAAAACACTGAACGCGCCCAGGGAAGAAAAACAGCAGCCACCCAGCCCAGTCAAACAGTTTTCTATTTCGCTTAAAAACGCCCTGAATGGTTATAAAAACTTCCTGGCGGATACCAAAACCGTAAAAGACGAAAACGGCGAACGAATTATTTTTGGATCAGCTGGCAGATTTGGAAGCGTTATCTTCGATTTCTTTTATAAAATATTGCTTTTTGAGATTACCCAGGAAGAGATAGACGATATTATGAAGCGCGGTTTAGAGCTACACCACCACGAATTATTAGTTAAACGATCACAACAAACCAGCGCACTAAAGCGAAAGGATACCGAAAAGGCAATAGAAAAAATAGTAAATTTAATGCAAGTGGAAACCGAAAATAAACCGGAATCCGGGGAAGTTAATCCCCTGGTAGTTTCTGCAGCTAAACGAATTTACATTAACGAGTTATTCCAGGGCTTTTATGCTGAAGAAATTAACATTATGGGCCTGGCCAGGATGATTTACCAATTAAAAAAATAGTTATGAAAGCAAGCGAAGCAAGATCTTTAAGTAAGGCGGCTAAATCGCCTACTAATCAAATTTTAAATATTATAGAAAAGGTAAAAGAAGAGGCTGGAAAAGGTAATTTTTTTGCATGGATATACACGCCTATTGATCCGCAAAACAGGGCTATACTTGAAAACGAAGGCTATACTTTCAGCGAAGAAAATTTTAGCCGAAATGAATATTTAATTAAAATATCGTGATAAAAAAGGCACCCCACCCATTTTTAAGAGATCCAAAAAAGCAGCTTAAACAAGCCCAAAAAGAAGCGAAAAAAGCAGCTGAAGAAAGATCGAATAATATTTTTATCGATTTTATTTTACAAAATACCGGGCTGCAGCTACAAGCTGAATACAAACCCTTTCCGGACCGCCAGCATAGAATAGATTTTTCTTCCCCGGAATTAAAAATAGCCGTGGAAAAAGAAGGCGGAATTTGGCGAAAAGGTGGCGGCGCTCATTCCAGGCCGCAAAACATTGAAAGGGATATCTACAAGTATACCAGGCTGGGCGTAGAAGGGTGGATTATCATACGCCGCCAGCCTAAACAGATGAAAACAGCCGAAACCCTGGATTTAATTAAACAAGCGCTTAAACAGCGGGAAAAACAGTAAATTTGTAATTATGAAAAACTTACCAGCCACATTAAATTTTAAAAACGATGATCCTAACGCCGTTTTTATTTTTGGCGGACTTATTGACCTGGTAGAGATATGGCCAAATACCGGACAGATACCAGGCGTTCCGAAAAATCCCCGTTATATCCTGGAAAAAGGGGTGGACGATTTAGATAATTCCATCAAAGAAGATCCGGAATATTTAATAGCCCATCCGCTGGTATTGTTTCCCTACGCTGGCGCTTACGTGGCCATAGAAGGAAATATGAGGCGCGAAAGTTGTGTTAATAACGGGCTTAAGAAAGTGCCCGCTTTGGTTTTAAATCCAAACACCACACCGCAAAAGCTGATCGCTTATATGATTAAAGGAAATATAGGTTACGGTAAATGGGATTACGATATACTAGCCAATGAATACGAATTACCGGATTTATTACACTACGGTTTAGAGCTTCCGGAACTTCCGCCAATGGATACCGAACCCGAACCGGATAGGCATTCGGATCCTGATGCAAAAATTACTATTACCTTCGAAGGGAATTTAGATAAATTCGATTACGTTTTAGAAAAAGTAAAAATATTGACCGCCGAATTTGATTCGGTAATTGTAAAATAGTACACAGAACAAATTAGGGGCGAACTAATAATGGGCGAACCTGGAAGGGCTTAAGACTATGGAAGAGAATAAAGAAAAAAAGAAATCTAACGCCGGAAGAAAAACAAAATATTCCGTAAAGTTAGGAAACGAGATCGCCGAAATTTACGGCATGGGTAGGGCTACAGTTGAAGAAATTTGTAAACAGTTTTTAATTTCACACGATACATTTTTTTCCTGGAAAAAGAAATTTCCTGAATTTTCTGACACTATAGCCCACTACGAATTTATCAGGCGTCAAAATATTGGAGCTATGGCACTTAACGGCCTGGCTATTTTGTTGGAGAAACACGAATACACCGAAGAAAAAACCATTTACGAAACCTACATGGATGGCGGTGCACAAAAAACCAGGGTGGTAGGTATTCAGCGAACTAAGAAGTTTACACTTCCTAACGCCAGGATGGTAGAATATGCGTTAAACAACATCAAACCGGATGAATATAAAAACGCTTCCCATATTGACCACACCAGTAAAGGGGAATCTTTGGGATTTGGAACCTTTCTGCAGCAGACTAAGCCAAAGGATAGCGGAAACCATACACCGCCCCACAAAGTGGATATAGAAGAGGAAGAAACGTACGTACCGGATCACAGATTACCAAAAGTTTAAGTATGCAAGGAATTTATTTAATTATCGGTTTTATCGTATTTTGGGGGATAGCCTTAACCATGGCCACCGGAATTATTTTACTGATCCGCCGGTTAATTTTGGATCATTGTAAAAGCTATTATTTTATTAAAAAATGGTTTAGGTATAATGTTCTAAGAATTGTTATCCCTACCGATTGGTTACGCGAACACTACCCCGTTATCCCTGAAGATTGGAAACGGGATTTTTACCGTTATAGACTTAGAAACATTAAACGCGCTAAACATGCAAATACTATTACAGCCGGCTAAATCTAAAACATGCTGGGCGCACTGTATCTCGATGGTTACCGAAGTGCCGGAAGCGAAAATATTAGAAATGGCAGGGCACAGCCATAGCGCCAATTTTAAAGAAGTTGCCGAAATAATGATAAAGCTGGGCTACCCAAAAGCCAGCCGAAAATATAGGCCGTTTTTCTACCAAAAAGAATTACCTAAACTTTGTTTTCTTTGCCTTTCCTGGAAGGGAAGGGGCGCCCATTTAGTGGTTTACAATGATGGTAAAATATACTGCCCTGGTAAGGGTATTTACGATTATAATTTAAAAAATATCGATAAACAGGAAGTAAAAGCCAAATATTATTTATATATCGGGGAAAAATCGGAAGAGGCTAAATAAATGTTATTATCCAGGAAGGAAAGGGAAGATATTACTAAAAAAGGGATTGAGCTAACGCAATCCTGGCGCGACGATTGGAATAAGTTTGCGTTTGAAGCTTTAGGCGCTCGTTTAGATCGGGAACAAAGGATAATTTTAGATGCTATCCAAACCGAACCGATGATAAGCGTAACAAGCGGAACGGCCAGGGGTAAAGATTACCTTACCAGCGTGGCCGTTATTTGCTTTATGTACCTTACCCCTGAATGGGATGAAAACGGGGTAATGATTAAGAATACGAAAGTAGCACTTACAGCACCCACCGGCCGGCAGATAACTAACATTATGAAGCCGGAATTTGTTAGGCACTTTAAAGCAGCACACCGCCGGGGTGTAGATCTTCCAGGTAGGATAGTAGCGGCCGATATCCGTACCGATAATGAAGAATGGTTTTTAACAGGCTTTAAAGCTGATGATACAAGTACCGAGGCGTGGACCGGATTTCACGCGGTTAATACTATGTTTGCCATCACAGAGGCCACCGGTATTTCACAGCTTACATACGACGCTATAGAGGGTAACTTACAGGGTAACAGTAAGTTACTGTTAGTATTTAACCCTAATATTAACGTAGGTTATGCCGCAAAATCCCAGGAAGGTAACCGTTTTGCTAAATTCCGATTAAACAGTATGGACGCCCCTAACGTTGTGTTAGGATACGATAAGATCCCCGGCCAAATCGGTATAGTATGGCTGGAAGATAAAATACGGGAATGGTGTATACCTATCCGGGCGGATGAAGTTACCGTAGAGTTTGACGATTTCGAATATAAGGGCCAATGGTACCGCCCTGAAGATATTTTTCGTATTAAGATCCTGGGCAAATTCCCGAAAGTTTCGGAAGATAGTTTAATACCTAAACAGTGGATTACACTAGCCCAGGAACGATGGATAGAGCACCACGCCACCACCGGAACAGGGCACTACATGGATTATTTGCGTTTAGGCGTCGATGTTGCCGGTATGGGGCGGGATAGTTCGGTTTTCTGCTTTAGATTTGGTAATATTGTAAGCCAGTTTTATGCAACTAATAGCGGGGGCCAGGCTGACCACATGGCAATAGCTGGGCGAACAGCTGCAGAGCTAAACGCCAATCCCGGATCGGTTGCATTAATTGACACGATAGGGGAAGGCGCCGGCGTTTGGAGTGCTTTATTACAGGAAGGATACGAAAGCCGGGCTTTCAGTACAAAGTATAGCGAAGCGGCCAGGGATGCGAACGAAAACGATTTAACAGATATAACCGGAGTTTACAAATTTGAAAACAAAAGGGCTTATCTTTTTTGGTGTGTAAGGGATTGGTTAAACCCTAAACATAACAGTAACGCAATGCTTCCGCCTGGCGAATTATTCACAGAGGAAGCAACCCAAATAAAGTTTTATTTTAAATACAATGGTAAAATTATGATGGAGCCAAAAGAATTAATTAAAGAACGTTTAAAAAGAAGTACGGATTTATTCGATAGTTTAGCGAATACTTTTGACACCCCACAATTTACCCCTTTTGTAGATAAATCTTATTTATATTAAAATGAAAATATACGAAGCCGCCCAATTAGCGGAAGATAACCCAAACGATCCCTACGAGATCATAAAAGCGCTATCTACGCGAACATTTCCGGAATCAAATTTAAATGAGATTTTGAAGGAAATTAATATAGATCTTCACGACGTAATGAACCCATCTTTACGCCCTGATAAACGTATTTATAGGCCAAAACCTAAAACCATTGTGGCCGCTTCGCCTTATGCCAATTTAACTAAAGCGGTTAACAGTAACGAACAGGAAATGGAATACGTTAGGACCGAATTAGTTAACCGTATACCGTTGGCTTTCCAGGAGCTTATTTGCCATAAACGCGTTTCCTTTTGCCTGGCTAACCCAGCGGTAAGGGAATATAGCGGAATACCTGAAGAAAGGAAAAAGGAAAAAGAAACTTTCCAATATGCGTTAGAACGTATTTTACGCGACAACAAAATAAAAACCCACGATAGGGAAGTGGCCAGGAATATTTTTACCTATACTGAAGTGGCGGAATATTGGTACCCTGTAAATATCAGCAACGGCAAAAGATCCAGCCGTTACGGTTTTGATACTAACATACGCTTAAAATGTGCTTTGTATTCCAGGGAAAACGGGTACAAATTTTTCCCTTTAACCAATTCAGAAAAAGATATGTATTGTTTTTCTATGCAATTCCAGGTAAGGGAATATGGAAAATTAGTTACATACTTCCAGGCTTTTACTGATGAAGTGATTATTAAGTATAAGCGGATAGGCGCGTGGAAATGGGAAGAGGTAGAGCGGATAGAACACAATTTGGGTAAAATTCCCATCGTATTTGGATGGCAAATGTATCCGGAATACCGTAACGCTTCGCACTGTATTAAACGCCTGGAAAAACTTATTTCTAACCATGGGGAAGTTAACGACTACCATGCGGCACCAAAATTGTTATTAACTGATGCAGATAATGTTACCGGCGTAGGTAATAAAGGCGAATCCGGAATAGTATTACAGGCAAAAGGTAAGGACGCTAACGCTAAATATGTAACCTGGGATAATGCTACCGATTCCGTTAAACTGGAAATCGATACGCTGTTAAGTATGATCTACACGTTAACGCAAACGCCTAATATTAATTTCGATAACATTAAAGGTATGGGCGCCGTTTCCGGTGTTTCCATCAAATTATTATTTATGGATGCACATTTAGCCGTTAAGGATAAAGAAGGAACCTTAAGCGATTTCTTCCAGCGCCGCCACAGCATTTTAGGAACTTATATTGGTTTGTTAGAACCAACTTTGGAAGCTACTGCAGACGAAATAGAAGTTAACACCGAATTAGTGCCGTTTATGATCGCCGACGATAAAGAAAGGGCGGATATAGCGCAAATAGAAAACGGCGGACTTCCTACCAAATCATGGCTAAAAACAGTTATTGAAGCCGGCGGGGATCCAGCAGAATACGAATTAATAAAAAAAGAATACAACGAACGAAAGTTAGTTGATATTAGCGAACCGACTTTTTAATTTTTAACAATAAACATTTTAATCATGGCTAAGACAAAAGCAGAAACAAAACCAGAAGTGGTTTTTCATGGTGCACACCTAACGGCAGCACAAAAAGCGGAAGGCGTAACTTATACTTATGACTGGAATAAGGTAACAGATCCGGCGCACCTTAAAATCCGTAATAAGGGTTTACTAGAAGCCCAGGAAGCTACAGCAGCAAGCGAAACGCCTACAGCTGAAGGAGCACCGGAAGCAACCGCTTAAAAAACATTAACCAACTGACCGGCGTAAATGTCGGCCAGTTCTTTTTTTTACATTAAAACCTATAAAAATGGGAAGGCCAACAAAAGAAGAGCAAGCCGCTAAAGCAGCAGCAGCAAACACAGCCCCTAACGTTCCAAACGAAGGCGCGGAAGGTGTGGTAGGTAATGGCAATACGCCAGGAACCAACAGCCACGAAGGCATTTTACAAAAACAGGAAGAAGCCGAAAAGGACGCCGGTTTAATTCCGGTAGATCCCGCAAAAGTGGAAGAGCCTTTAGATATTAACGCCCAGCCTGGCGTAAACGAAGGCGATCAAATCCAAAACGGATTAACCGGTGGCGATATTGCTAATTCGCAAGAAATGCAGGAAGCCGGCGTTATTCCTGGGGATACTGTAAAAGAAGCCCAGGGGAAAATACAGGAAAATCGCGACGCTATGACCGTTACGGAGGAAGATTTGCAAAATATTCCTTTTGCAGCTGAAGCCGGTATTTTCTTAGGCCAGGACCGCGGCGAAGGATTCCGTTTATTTACCGAACACCTGGAGAAAAACCCACATCTTTATCCGAAGGAAGATCCACGTTATAAGCCTGAAGTAGAAGTTAAAAATTTAGCTGATCTTTTGGAAGAGGGCGTAGAGCTTAACGAAGAGGAAATTAAATTGCTGGTATTTAACGGCATTTTAGACGAATCAGGCGAAAAGGTTTTAATTGAAGATAAGTTTACCGATTTCCTGGAAGATAAAGCCCGTATAGAAGCGGAAAACCCTACCCAGGATAAAAAGGATAAACATATTTACCACGGTGATTTTTTAACGGAATCGCAAATGGGTAATAAAATTACTTTTGATTGGGATGAGGTAACAGCACCGGAACACCTGGCCATCAAACCGGAAACACCGCCGCCGTTTACCGATGGAAAAAAACAATAATTCACGATAATTATATACAATTATTAACCGAAATTATATAAAAACGCAAAACCCGCTAATCTAGCGGGTTTTTTTGGCTTAAAAAACAGGGTTTTTCCTGTTTTTTTTAATACAAACTTATCCTATAATTGCTAAATGAAAAATGAAGAACAAATAAGAAAAAGGATCCAGGATCTAAAATCTGAACAGAAAAATATTAAAAAATTACAACCCGGTTGCGATCCGGAAGAGGCGCAAAATAATGTTTATCAACATAAATCTATTTTAAACCAATTAAGCGCTTTAAATTGGGTTTTGGATAACCCTTTACCTACATTAAAGTAGTAAAAACGAGAAAGCCAGGTTTTAGCCTGGCTTTTTTATTTATTAGGTTTTTCTTCGGATACGTTTAGTTAAATATGTTTGATTAGATATATAAAGGAGAAAATTGCCAATAATATCACAAACGATTGAAACAATGTTTCTAACTCTTCTTTAAAATTTTTCATAATTTTATTTTTTAAGCTTGTAAACCCTGTTAGCCATAAAACTACGGTGTTTATCCAGCCATGCCGTAGCCTGGCCACACATAATAGTAAATTCGTTAGTTATTGTATCCTGGGTAAAACTCCCATCGTCTTTTTTAAGGGAAATTACTTCCCCTACTTTAAATTTTTCGTTCAAAGCGTCTACTTCAGCTTTTACTTTATCGTATGATTTACGCTCTTTTTTACTCATTAACTCTAAGTGTATCATAATTTTAATGGTTATGGCTTACGTAGCCGGTTTTTAAAATATCTTCTAATCTCCTGGCGATATCATCCAGTTTTCGGCTTAATTCCCTGGCGTGTAGTTCGTCGAATGGGTTTTGGTGTTTTTGGGCGTAAATCTGATCTTCCATAGCCTTAACGGCTTCCTGGCGGACCAATCTAACCGCCTGTTTTGCTTTGCTTATAGCCATATCCTACCGATTTAAAACGCGTAAAGCCCTATCCAGCGCCAAAGTTTCGTAATTACGATCTTCCGGATAATTAACGGCCGTTTCGTGCCATTCTTTATAACAGTTATCGCAATACGTTCTATTTGCCAGCACAGGAATAAAAGTACCGCCAAATAGTAAAGCTACCCCGCAACTATCGCAAACTGGCGCTACAGCACCAAATTTTTGTATTTCTACCAGGTTTACCGGGATAACCTTAAACCCTTTTGATGTTGTTACAAACCCTTTCATAATTACATTTCAAATAATACCCCAAATTTCGCCCAATTTTCAGGCGTGTTTAAAATCCCGTGGTCATTCTCTAAATGATCTTTAACCCATAAGCCGGTTAATAAATCTTTATGCACTTTGACAGCGCTATAATTATTATATTTTTCCACGGCTTCAGCATGGCCCAGGGCGTAAAGCCCGGCGGCTTCCTGGTAAAGTGTGTAGCCGCATTCGTTAGCGCGCCACAGCGTAATAAAAGCATCCCGTTTGTTAGTGTGCTTTACAGATAATAAATAGTAGTTCATAGTTTAAAAAATTAATTTTTGTTGTTTATTTGGATTGACGTAACGCCCTTTTTCGGCACGTTCAAAATGTAATTGTAAAGTTTGCCTTACTTTGGCTTCAAAATGGCGGTTTTTAATCACTTTATCAGGCGCTACAATAGAAACCATTTTATAGATATCAGAAAGGGCGGCCGTTGCGTTTAGTTTCGTAAAAGCTACTTTAACTACTGATTTCCAGGTGGAAGAAAATCCAACCAATAAAATAGGCTGGGATTGTAAAAACACATGTTTCCCATCTATTCCGCTTTCATGTATTGCCTGTACGTTATCTTCCCCGTAGGCTATCAAAACAGATGCCGCCCCGCCATTACTTATTCCAGGATTTCCCTTAATATCTAAAAAGGTTAAACGGCCTTTTATAAACAAAATACTTGAAGCAAAAGGAAAAATATAATCCTGAAAGGCTTTAGTATCAGTACGGGCAAAAATTAAAGAAACACCGTTAAGATGTAAAGACATTTTTTCCATCCATTTTATTAATTCCCTTCCGTAAGGTGGATTAAGCCATACACGGCCAAACCACGGCGATTTTAAACCATCGTCTTTAATCGTATAATGATTTTTTGCAGTTGGCCAGGGCATGTTTAAAGGCGTACAAGGATCTAAATCGAAATCGCCCAATGACTTTATAAGTTCGGGCGGGGTTAACCATGTATCCGTACCTATTTCTGAAGTATGATTTACATTAAATTTTTTCATTTTTTAAATTGTCGTGTACCCAAAAACCCCGCTTTGTTAGGGCGGGGCGAATATTAATTTTTTAGTTTTATTAAATCATTGTGCAACCTTTCCAGGCGATCAGCATTTGAAGCCAGCCGGTGCCCCTTACTTGTATCTGATAAATCCATGGTTTTTAAAACTTCGTCGATCTTTTGCATAGAAGAATAAACCGAATTTACCAAATCTTCAATTTCTGCAGATGAAACAGCGATTAACTTTTGATCTTCTTTTAAATTAATTAATTCCATATAAATATTACTTTTTGTTACCTGGCTAAATTGCCATGCACCCGGAAACCCCGCCTTTATTTCAGGGCGGGGTAGTTATTAGTTTAGTGTTACTTTGGAAAGGTTTGCGGTGTGCCAGCCTTTCGCCCAGGCTTTCATTATTTTAACCGTAGCGCCTTTTATGTGTTGATTAACTTCAATCAATCCCATGCACGATTTACTAACAGCTGGAATACATTTTACACCGTTGTTAAAATCTGCAATACCTAAAATTTTAGCGGCTTCGATTTGTGATTTGTTTAATGTTGTAGTTTTCATAATTATTTCCTTTTTGTTATAACAAAGATATAAGTTATATTCCATATATGGAAATATATTTGAAAATAAATATAAGAAATAATTTTGATTTGTATTTTTAATATAGGTATGTTTGTGGCACAACAATTTAAAACTATTGAATAATGAAAAAAGCCTATCTATTTGGCCTGTTAATTGGCCTATCTTCGTGCACTTCTTACCGGTGGCAGCATTCGCCAGCCGAAACGAAACGAGTAACCCAGGGCGTTATTTCCGATATCTATTTGACCAAAGCAAAAGATACGGTTTATACCTGGGCTAAAGTTGGTTACTTCCTGATCCTGGTAAATCCTACGGATACCACTATAGCAAAAGGAAAGTTTAAAGTTTTTGGGCTTAAAAAATTGGGGGCGAAGTAATGGCACTAAAAAACACTAAAGAAGTGGCGGAAACCGTTTTGCAGTTAGGTAAAACAGAAAATACCCGCGCATTTACAGAAGAAGTGCAATTAATTTTCGCCCAGGACCATATAAAATGGCATGTATTGGATATCCTTTCGCTGATCCAAAATATTATAGCTACTTCCTTAAATGAAGAGGATAAAAAGCAGCGATTTACAGAACTGGAAACCCGGACCGGTATAGATGGGATTTACACAAAATTTAAAAGGTTTAACTAAACACAGCAAAAATGAAAACGATGAAAAAAATTAAATGGGGGATAATTTTACTTAACTTAATATATATATCTACAATTTTATTTTTAATTGTATTTGCCGTTGGATGGGGTAAAGAATGCTACCAGCGCGGCGTTAATGATGGCTATAAGCTTCGTAAATTCGAAACCGATTTGAAAGGCCAGCAGCGATTAGATAGCGTTATCAATTTAGCAATTAAACCGAAACCTTATAAATCCCTTTAAAATGGAAGATAGCACTTTAGCCGCCTTAATATTGATTCTACCCATATTAATAGTTTTGTTTATTCTTTATCGTATCGGTTATTTTAAAAATAAGTCCGAGGTAATAGATCTCGATAATTTAAAATGGCACGAAGCGTATAAAAGTATTCAGGATCCTACGCCTGAAAAAATACCGGATTATTACCCCGGATCAGATTACCAGGAATTATTTAACCACATGAGCGAAGAACACGGACTAACTTTACTAGAATCTGAAATGGATGAAATTATACATATTTCAGGGCGTTACCTGGATAAAAACCCGATCCAAAATATAACCAGGAAATTTTAATGGTAGAAACGTTTAAATTAAAAGAGCTTCGCCACGCCCTGGGTAACAAAAATAAAATTTACGGTTATCCAGGGGATAAATTGGAGCTTGTAAACCGTTACACCGGCCACGGGGGTATAACTTACCTTTGTGTTAAAAACATTACCAGGGGGAAGGAAAATTCCCCTTTTGACGTACAAGAAAGTTTAACAATTAAAATATAATTTATGGCAAATTCAAATGATATTCAGTTATCAATTTTAGAGCTGCAAAGCAGAAAATCAAAGCTGGGTTTAAAAAAACAAAAGCTTCAGGCTAACATTTCCAATTATAAAGAAATGCTTAAGGTGGTAACGCAAGGCCACGAAACATTCGAAGAAATCGTAGAAAAAAAGAAAGCCTTAGTTTCCGAGCTTAACGAAATAGATTTAGAGATAGCCCAAATTAAACAGGATCTTCGTAAACGCCAGCTTTTAAAAGAAGAGGTTAAGGAAACCGAACAACCTAAAACCCTGGCCGTAGAAGCTGAATTAATCGTGTTACGCGATAATTACCTGAAGTTTGCCGGCGATAAAACCAGGGTGGCCAGTATGCGCGCTATGGCTGCAGATTTCGCCGGGGAATTAACTAAAGTGCTTAAGCGTTTAAAAAAGTAGTTATGTTAGAATTAAACGAAGTTTTCCCGGAAAACGAACCTAAAGCCAGGTATAAATTTTTATCCTGGTTTAATACCAGGCAAAGCGGAAACCTGGAAATCGATAAAATGCCCGCTTACATGGCTTTAGCCGCCGTTATTACATGGCTGGATAGTAAAGGTATTTATATCGATAGAGATACATCGCACCACTGTTTTAGGGTTTGGGATTATAGAGATTCCGAGCCTGAAAATGAAATTACCGTAGAATGGCACCCGGACGATACAATAGAAGAAAATTTAAAACTTGCTACTACTTTAGCAATAAAATTATATTGTAAAGATGGTAGTTTTTATAAAAAAATAGATAAACCCATCGATAACGAAAATATAGACGATTTACCTTTTTAGTAATGGGGATAGTAACGATAGGTTTAAAATCCATAGAAATAGCAGAGCTGGCGCCCGATGGCGGACCGGGAACAGAATTTAAAAAAGTTTGGGATGCTAAAAACGGCTTCAATCAGCGCAAAAAGTTAAATCGTAAACAGTCTTTAAAATTTATTTATGATAACGCTAAAGCAGTACAAAGAAGCTATTAAGCTGATCCAGGATTACAACCAACAGGAAGCCGATAAACAAATGTTTGGTGTAGCTGATCGTAAAGTAAGGCTTTCCCCTTTCGGCCTTACAATGGAAAGGGAAGGCGGCGAAAAAAAGCAAATCAAAGCAACTGACACCGGAATTATTACGGATAGAATGTTAGCCGGTATGCACGATTACAATGTTTTTATAGTTTGGGATAATGGTAAATCCGAGTGGCGGCACGAATCCCAGGTAGAAAAAATAAAATAATATATTTTCTTTTAATGGAATAATAATTATATATTTGTGGAACAAAAGGAAATATAATTATGGAAATTACAGATAAAATTATCGCTGACTGCAAAAAACAAATACTTGCGGGCGTTCTACTTAAAAACGTTAAAAGGGGCTTAATAAACGATGGCATACCGGAAGATATAGCTACCAAAATTACCAGGATTGCAGAGCTTGAAGCAAACGAATTTAGCGAAAACAAAGCAAAATAATTATAGCCCGCCTAGTAGCGGGCTTTTTAGGTAAACAACAATTTTAAAAGCTATGTTTAAACCTCAATTTTTACAAAAGATTCTATCTAATGCAATGGCAGGGGATAGAGTAGATAAAGTAGCCGAAAACGCTAAACAAATGGGATTCCCTATGTTTGAACATAACCAGGCTATATTTTCCACCGCTCATTTTCTTGAAATAAAGAAAAACGATCCTAATTTTACAGATTATCGTAAAGCAATTTTATTTAACATTACTGATCTTATTAAAAATGGATAAAAACCAAATTATAGCGCAAAAAGGGGATAGGCTGCGATCAGTGGCCATTTATTTTAGCCCTTCCGATAATATCGGTAAATTCGTAGCCAGGGGATTTAATTTATATCCTGGTAACCCTATTCCGGAACCCGAAAAACACTGCAAAGTTTCGGAAAGCCTGGAAGGTGCCCGCCAACACGTACCCCGTGGAATGGTAAATATTGGCCGTATGCCGGAAGATAATGTTAGCCTTGTAGAAGTATGGATTTAAAAGTTTTAGGCTTACAGCTGCAAATTATCGAGGATAAAGATGCGAAAAACTACAACCCGGAAAAATGTTACGATAAATGTGTTAGAACCATTGTTGTTTCGTGCTTGCCTATTGTTATTTCCGCTGAATATGTTATGAATTGGGATTTAGGCCCTTTTGGCCAATATGATAAAATATTTATCACAATTACACACGGGAACAGTAGGTGGGCGCTTCAGGTTAATTTTTTGGAACTTAAAAGGCCATTAAATGAATATGATTTTGATTTAAATTTACTTATTCCAGTTTTCGGGCATCAATCAGCGGAAACGCTTAAATTGTTAATTGATAATAAAGCTTATGAAGAGATTAACCGATAAACAGGTAGAGCATCGGCAAACCGGAAAGCTTCGCGTTAAAGAGGCTGTAAAATGGGCGTTAACAATTTATAAAACTGAAAACGTACAATTATTAATGTTAAACGGGGGCCATATATTTAAAACCTTAAAATTGCCCTTAACAGATCAGGAAAGATTAATTTATTATAATTCGATGTACTAATGGATAGAAAAAAGTTTTTAGCAGTTGGCGTTATTGGCCACGGGCCAGGTATGCACATAGGCAGCAGTTTAGCCGTAGATTTAACAAATAGGGAAGTATCGCAAGTAAATAAAGCTTTCGAAAAAGAAGAAAGCCCTTCGTTTGTTTTAAAGATCGATCCGGATAAGGTTAAGGAAATCGAAAGGCTAAAGGAAAATATTTTAGATTTTGCAAAAACTTTCCACGAAAAATTTAGCGGCAACATATCCCCTTTCCACGAAAAATATTTATCAATACTTGAAGGTAAAGTAAAAGCTTTCGAAACAGCACCCACCGGAAGGAACCAGGTTATTTTATTGGATTACGTATTAAGTAGCGAAGTAGAAAACGAAATGGCTGCGTTTTCCAGGATTAACGGCCGCGATTTAACCGAAGAGGCAATAGAAGCGCTTACACAAGTTGGATACGCTACCGGTATAGGTTTAGCCGAAGCCATCGCGTCGGTTAATCGCGCTTCGCTTTCCATGCAACCGCAAAACGATAGTTTTTCTTTTAAAAAGCACGATATTAGTTTAGCTATGGCAGAATTAGCTAACGTAAAAATAGATCGTGGCTTTCATTCTGAAGCAAAGGTAGAACAGTATCAAAACAAACGCCTGGGCGCAAAGGTTGGCGGCAAAAAACACAAGAAAAACCCATTTAATTTTAGAAGATAATGGAAATTATAGAGTTAACCACGCCCGAACAATTTAAAAGCCTGGTTAGTGGGGATCTTTTAATAGTTGAATTTAAAAAAAAGATCTACCCATTACCACACAAAATAAATTCCTTCAGGATTTACGATAATAAGGAATCCGATAGCGAAATAATTTTGCAAAAGAAAAATAACATTTGGTTTAACTGGCGCCATTATTTAGAAGGCCGAAGTTACCACGTAATTAGAGCCTTCCAGGCTAAATAATAAAAATCAATACAATGACAGACGAACAAAGGGAAAAGGCCGTAGCGGCTTTTAAAAGCAAGTCAAAGCGCGAACAAATAATGGCGCTGGAAAAACTTTCCGAACCATGGATAAAACAGGGCGCTATCTCTTCCAATGCAAAAAGCATAGAAGAGATTTTAGAGCTTATGGATAAATCTAAAGTGGAAGAAATTAAAGTGGAAGCAAATGTTAAAACTTTATTCCGCCGATCACACCGCGGACCGAATACCACCCAGGCGAAAAAACGCCGTAAAAAATAATTTACCTGGCAAAGTTGTAAAAACACCGGCTTTAAAGATGTTTCGCCGGAAAAAATTACAACTTTTTGCCTTTTTTAAATCCAACTTTTGACCAAAAATTATTCAGAAAATGAAATTTACAGAGTTTGCACAGCAAAATTTAATCCTGGCGGAAAATCAGGAAGAGTATTTAAACCTACCGGTAAACGTTAACCCTGATTTACCGGAACAGCCTATGGCCTTTTGTTTGGAATTGGATATGGAAGATATCGAAAGGCTTATAGAAAATAAAGGCCGAATTTTCATTAACCAATTAACATTCGGTAAAAACTTCCAGCCTATAAGTATTTCACTTCAGCCGCCGGCTACGCTTTCCGAGCTTACAAAAGAAGAGCTTACCCAGGTATTAAATAAACGTGCTGCAGATAAAGCCAGGGAAGAAAGTTTAACGAAGCGTTTACCGGTTAAACTGGCTTCGTTTATAAAAGATGATACTACGGAAATTCTTTTGCCTCAAATGCCTGACGGCACATTTATCCCAAATATCCAAAAAGATAGCATGGTTTTAGAGGCAAGCCACGAAGAGTTAAAAGCCGGATTACTTCGCCTTAATTTATCGATATACATAAAGCAGCCCGATAAACTGGAATTAAACAAGTTTAAAGGAACTTTAAATTTAGGCGGATGAAATACATAATAACTACCTTTACCGTCGTAAACGGCCGGTGTTTGGTAACAGCCCAGGAATTTAGCGAAGATCAGCATTATTTAGCTGCCCTTTCTTTAGATTGGGCTTTAAATATTAATATTTGGGATCGCGACGAATTGCATTTAATAGCAAAAAATAAAGACGAATCCGGGAAGCCATTTCTTCAAGTTACCAAAATGCCAGGATACGAAAACCACCCGCCCATTTATTTAACTTTTGAGATCATAAACGAGTAATGGCAAAGAAAAAAGAAAAGCTTATACCTGAAGCGAAAATACAGGAATCCAGTATGGTAATTGAGGCGCGAAATCTTCAGCGTATCGAATATTATGTATCCCTGGGTAATGTTATTTACGACGATTTTATAGAAGAGCTGGCGAAAATAGCAAGCCGGTTACCTTTCGGTATTAAATCGGTTAAAGCTTTCAGTTTCGATGATTTCCCAGGTATAACCGCCAGGGTTAACGAATTGATTAAGGATACTACTTTTAAAGTGGTTAATTCGATAGCTGGCGGGGTAGATGATGCTTTTTTACGTGCTCATGCTAAAAATGATTTGTTGGTGGATGCTGTTTTTAAAGGTACCGGAATCCCTAAACGAAAGCTGGCCAGGTATTATAATAGAAACCTGGAAGCGGCGTTTACGCGTACAACTAAATCCCAGCTTTCTAAAAATGTTTACAACGTAACCAAAAAGTTTAAACAGATCGCGGAAGCGTCGATAGATAGCGGTATAGCTTCCGGAAAATCCGCCACTAAATTAGCTGCAGATATTCGCAAAGCGGTAAAGGATCCCACGCCGTTATTTCGCCGGGTTAGGGTTACCGATAAAAACGGAAATACAAAACTGCAGCTATCAAAAGGCGCTATAGAATACCGGAAGAAAAACCCGGCTAACCCTGGCCAGTATTATAGCCCGGTAAAAAATTATCAAAGGTTAACCAGGACCGAAATAAATATGGCATACCGGACCGCTGACCATACGCGAAACGAAAGCATGGATTTTATAGTGGGGATCAGGATAAATTTATCTACTAACCCTAATCACTGCCCGTTTTGTATTCAAATGCAAGGCGTTTACCCTAAAAACTTTTTATTCCGGGGTTGGCACCCACAATGTAGATGTTACAGAACTACCATCTTAAAAACCCGTGAGGAAATGGATAGAGATAACGAACTGATTATGGAAGGTAAAGAACCATCTAACAAATCAGTAAACCGCGTTACCAAAGTGCCTGAAGAGTTCGAAAAATGGATAGAAGATAATTCCGAACGCATCAAAAGAATGCAAAAAAATGAAACGCTGCCTTATTGGTACCAGGATAATTTTAAAAACGGTAAACGTGTTCCTGGATCTATTGTTGGCGGCGTAGCAGCTCAATAAAAATTCACAATTAAATTAAATAATCATGCAAGAAATTGTTTTAAACGGAAAGCCTACAAGGGTAGGCAAATTATTAGATGGGTTTAACCTGAAGGCTACCCCGCAAAGCTCAAACGTTAGTGTATTTGGCGTTAATGCTGAAAAAGGCGAACTATTCGTAAGATTTCGAAACGGAAGCCAGTATTTGTATAATCCAGTGGATCCCGAAACATTACACCAGGCATTACATGCAGAAAGTATAGGCAAGTTTATTTCCAGGGAAATAGTTAAAAAATTCAGCTCTACTAAAATAGCTGAAAATCTATTTACAGAAATTGACGATAAGAAAGTGTTTTAAACAAAAATAATACTACTTTTGCGGGGCACATCTTTAAATAAATACCCGCTGCGAAGTGGCATCGTCTTGTAAACTCTTCATTTTTACCCCCGGCCAAAAGCTGGGGGTTTTTTGTTTGTTTAGAAAAATTACATAAAAATTATTTAACTGATAATCAAATAGTTATTAAATTAATATAATAAATAATTTTGAACTGTATTTTTTATTTATACCTTTGAAACATGCCGCCGGGAAATAAGGATAGACGGGTAGCATTGTTCAAAAGTTTAAGACGCTTTTTATGCCCCGCCTGGTTAGTTCCTTGCGGGGTTAGGGCGTTGAGAGCGTTAATTTAGATAAGAAACGGGGGTTAATGAACGAATGATTTAGCCCCCTTTCTTTTTAAAGCTCAAAGAAATTTTAGGTAAATCGGCCCCGAAAAGCTAACTTATTAAACGATTATAAGGAGTAAGGGCTTAAACGGTATTCCCGTTGAATAGCGGAATATGTTTACCGGCCCCTGGGTAGCTTCCAGGGGTAAGATATTAAAGGCGTACTATATGTAATAGCGGTGGGTAAATGAACAAACGATTTTATCCCCGCTTAATTAAGCCTAAAGCAAGTAATTAAATTAGCCGGTAATTGCACCGGATTTGGCACCGAAAGCCGGCCAAAAGCTGTTAAATGGATAGGATCGGCACCCATAGGGGAATTTAATTACACCGTTTAGAGTAGCGAAAAAAGATTACGAAAGGGGTTTAAAATCCCTGGTGTATGGAAATAAGGTTGTAAGGCCGGCAAGCTCAAAACGTTAATAGCGATAACCATAGAAAAGCGCACCCCGTAAGGTGCCATAGACAGAAAGCGCGGAAAGCGCACAAAACAACAAGCGCCGGCAAATGGCCGGCGCTATTTAAATTGTTCACTCATAATAAATTATATTCACTTTTTGTTGAAAAACCCGGTTACTGGATAGTACCGGGTTTTTTATTACATTTGGGTAATGAAAATGTTTAAAATTGCTTTAATGTTGGCCGTTATGTTTATCGGCGCTTCACTTTACACGATTCCAGTAAAGGCACAGGAAAAGGATTCCACGGTTTTAGCTGCAGCAAAACCCATTTTTTCAGGCAATGAAAAAAACCTGACTGATACGTTAATGGCTTACGGTAACGCGGCCACTTCCCCCGAATTTAAAGCCGTGGTAGATGAAGCCGTAACGGTAATTAAGAACCCGCCAACGGATGGAAAGGTAGATAGTTGGTACGCCTGGATAATCGCCGCCCTGGGGGCTCTATTTGGTGTTTATCAATTCTTTAAGAGTAAGAAAACGCCCGAACCTGATCCCGCAAGCAAACCAGCTGATCGATATAGGTAAAATTTAAGAAATTATTAAAGCCTGGCCGGTAAACGTGCCAGGCTTTTTTATTTTAAAATTTATTTGTTTTTATAGTAATTAACAATACCTTTATAGCTTATTACAACAATTTAAAAATAATTTTATGAAAAAAGTATTAATTACGGGGTGTTCACACCCTATTTTGTGGTATTCTAATTTGGTTAATACCGTGGTGGAAATTGAAAAAATAGACGCTACAGGCCAGGGGATTTTAACGGCTGAACAAAGAATAAAAGTAGCGCCAATACCGGCTTATCGTCCTTTAGCAGCTTCTATAGATCCGCGGGATTTCAAGGAAACCACGGAAATAAAAGTTAATCGTTTACCGCATCACATTACCGAAGAAATTTCCGATATGATTTTGGGTAAACAATTTGACGCGGTAAGCGATGGCGATTCCTGGGATTTTTGGCCGGTTCAAAATATTAGAATCACGATTGGTAAAAACTACTGCAGCTTAGTTAATGAAGCCCCGGTTAAAAAGTTTAGGATTCGATTGTTTGATACGATTTATAATAAAAATTATAAAGATTTGGCGGGAATGGAATTTGATGTGCAAACCGATTTACCGGA
>Ga0157370_10000360_pt1 | contig 57621 bp, 52 predicted proteins | sample C35metaG_FD_113463 | JGI IMG/M metagenome (GOLD analysis project Ga0157370, IMG submission 113463) | Corn rhizosphere microbial communities from Kellogg Biological Station, Michigan, USA - C3-5 metaG | ecosystem: Host-associated > Plants > Roots > Rhizosphere > Soil | place: USA: Michigan...
CAATAGTTTCCAGCCAAGAAGTTTGATTAGAATGATGTTCCATATGCGAAATAAAAACAATAGGTTTCTTTTCTTCTGGAATATTCGTGAAACTTTTCAAATTTTCTGGAATTTTCAAACCTAAAATACGCTGGAATTTATTGATAACTCCTGTCATTCCAGTTCCATCTGTGATTAAAACATCATCATTACTTGCATTCGCATGACGTTTAATAATATGTCTTGCATGATGATACGCTTTTGTCATGGCAGTACCAGAGACAGTAGTTTCTGTATGTGTATTGGCCACAAATGGTCCAAACTCATTTAAAAGTTTTTCTTCGATAGGGCGATACAATCTTCCGCTGGCAGTCCAGTCAGTATAAATGATTGATTTTCTGCCATAAGGTGACGTAAATTCTTGATTTATTCCGACAATATTTTGTCTAAATTCCTGAAAATAAGTTTCTAGAGTGATGGTACTATTTTTGCTATTCATTAGTTGTGCCTTGTGTTTGACTGCAAATATATCGCTTTTTTATAATATTGCGAATTTATCAATAGTAAACTTCAAACATTACATTCCTGTCGGGTATCTTTAGTTAAAAGATCTTTTTTTTAATAAATTATCATAATATCCTATCGAATTAATAGGCATTAAACTAATAGAAAGTATTATTTATGGGAAATTTATCAGTAGCTACCTTTGGTGGCGGTTGTTTTTGGTGTGTCGAAGCTGTAATTCAGCGTTTAAAAGGTGTTGAATCAATAAAATCTGGTTATTCAGATGGCTTTATTAAAAATCCAGCGTATCGCGAAGTTTGTACTGGCAGAACTGGACATGCAGAAGTTATTCAAGTTACCTTTAATCCTGACATAATTTCATATCATGACTTAATTTTCATTTTTATGACAAGTCATGATCCAACAACTTTGAATCGTCAAGGTGGCGACAGCGGAACGCAATACCGCTCGATCATTTTATATCATAATGATGAGCAGAAAGAAATAGCAGAAAAAGTTTTTGAAGAAGTACAGCCTGCTTATGCTGATCCGATTGTTACCCAATTGAAACCTTTTGAAGTTTTTTACGAAGCTGAGGATTATCATCAAAATTATTACAATGAAAATCAAGAAGCTGGATATTGCCAAGTGGTTATTGATCCAAAAATTCAAAAACTTAAAAAAATGTACGCCGATAAATTAATTGGCTAATTTTAAGTTAAGCCACAGATTATATTTTTTGAAATATTTTTAATTAAAACAATCTTTTGAAATCGTTAATCTGTGGCAATAAAAGAAAAGAAATAAAATGAAAAATCTCAAAATAAATAATCGATTTACAGCCGAACTGCCAGCAGATCCAGATTTGACAAACGAAATTCGTCAAGTAAAGAATACGCTCTTTTCATATGTAAATCCGACAAAACCCTCACATCCAGAATTAATTCATGCATCTGAAGAAGTTGCTGAATTAGTTGGAATTTCTAAGGAAGAAATCCAATCAGAAGAATTTTTAAATACTTTCTCTGGAAAAGATATTCTTCCTGGCACGCAGCCGTATGCGATGTGTTATGCCGGACATCAATTTGGAAATTGGGCAGGACAATTAGGAGACGGACGTGCGATTAATTTAACTGAAATTGAAAATAACAATCAATTTTATACACTTCAGTTAAAAGGTGCTGGAAAAACGCCTTATTCTAGAACCGCAGATGGTTTAGCCGTTTTACGTTCGTCTATAAGAGAATATTTATGCGCCGAAGCGATGCATTATTTAGGAGTTCCCACTACTCGATCACTTTCTCTGATTCTTTCAGGCGATCAGGTGTTGAGAGATATTTTATACAATGGAAATCCAGCTTATGAAAAAGGTGCTGTTGTCTGCCGTGTGGCGCCGTCATTTATTCGTTTTGGAAGTTTTGAAATGCTGACTGCTCGAAATGAGCTCAAAAATCTAAAAGAATTTGTAGAATTCACAATCAAACATTATTTTCCAGAAATTACTGGTGAGCCTAAAGAACAATATTTACAATTCTTTAAAAAAGTGGCAGATACTACTCGAGAAATGATTCTCCACTGGCAGCGCGTCGGATTTGTTCATGGTGTAATGAATACCGATAATATGTCGATTCACGGAATTACGATTGATTATGGGCCTTATGGATGGTTAGAAAACTACGATCCAAATTGGACTCCAAATACTACAGACAGTCAAAATAGAAGATATCGTTTCGGAAATCAGCCTCAAGTTGCCCAGTGGAATTTATACCAATTAGCAAATGCTCTTTATCCTTTAATTAATGAGGCAGAGCCTTTAGAAAAAATCTTAGATTCATTTATTAATGATTACGAAGAGGATTATAAAAATATGTTTTTAAGTAAATTAGGACTTTTCACTTCAAGTGAAACTGATGATAAAATTATTAAAGGAATTGAAGAAATTTTACAATTATCAGAAACTGATATGACTATTTTTTTTAGAAACCTAAGCCAGATTAAAAAGAGTGATGCTGTAGAGCAGGCATTTGAAAAAATTGAATATGCATTCTATTTACCAGAAGAAATAAAGGGTGAAATTCTAGATGCATGGCAAAAATGGCTTTCTGTTTATCTCAGAAGATTAAATGTAGAAACACTTTCTGACGAAGAACGTACTGCGAAAATGAATCTCATAAATCCAAAATACGTACTGCGAAATTATATGGCACAACTGGCCATTGATGAAGCAGACAAAGGCGATTATTCTTTAGTGGATGAATTATTTCAGCTATTAAAAAATCCATATGACGAGCAGCCAGAATCTGAAAAATGGTTTGCAAAACGTCCAGATTGGGCTAGATCTAAAGTAGGCTGTTCAATGCTTTCTTGTAGCTCTTAATTTATTTTTGCCACAGATTAAAGATTAATCATTTAATCTGTGGCAAACCTTTTTATTTCGAAGTTAAATAATCCACAATCATTGTGGCATGCACTCTTGAGTTTTCTATAAACCATTTATGCGTCTGCATTCCACCGCAGACAACGCCTGCAAGAAATAATCCGTCAACATTAGTTTCCATCGTTTCAGGATTATATACAGGAATTTTTAATTCATCGTTTGAAAGATGAATTCCCATTCTTTCCAGAAAGCTTAAATCTGGTTTATATCCCGTTAAAGCCAGAACAAAGTCGTTTTCAATTGTAACCCTGCCGTTTGGTGTTTCAATTTCGACTTCGTTTTCTCTGATTTCTGTAATATTAGATTCAAAATAAGCTTTGATACTTCCTTCTGCAATACGATTTTCGATATCCGGCTTCACCCAATATTTTACTCGATTATTAATTTCGTTTTTACGAATAACCATTGTCACATCAGCACCTTTTCGCCAGCATTCCAAAGCTGCGTCAACTGACGAATTATTGGCTCCAACGACCAAAACTTTCCTAAAAGCGTATTCATGCGCTTCTTTATAATAATGACGAACTTTCGGCAGATTTTCTCCAGGAATATTCATCTCAATCGGAATGTCATAAAAACCTGTAGCTATCACCACATTTTTAGCTTCGTAATTTTGTTTATCGGTATCAATTTTAAAAATCCCGCTGCTTTCTTTTCGAACTTCATTTACTTTTTCAAATAAATTAATATTGAATTTAAAATAACGATGGATGTTTCTGTAATATTCTAAAGCTTCCTGACGCCCAGGTTTTGGCGCTAAGCAATTAAAAGGAATGTCCCCAATTTCTAATCTTTCTGCTGTAGAAAAAAAAGTCATGTAAAGCGGATAATTGAAAATACTATTTACAATTGCACCCTTTTCTATAATTAAATATTTTATTTTTTTCTTTTCGGCTTCGATTGCGCAGACAAGACCAATTGGCCCGCCGCCTACTATAATAAGGTCGTATATGGATTCTGTCATTTTATTTTTGCCAGTCTTTAAAAGGATTTTTACTCAAATAAGCATTATAATATCTTTCATCATTTGTGACTTCTTCGCCAAGCCAATCTGGTTTTTCAAAAGCTTCAGTTTCAGAATTTAGTTCAATTTCTGCCATAACCAATCCTTCGTTTTCACCATAAAACTCATCTACTTCATACACATGTATTCCAGATTTTATTTCGTACCGGGTCTTTTCGATTTTACCTTTCTCACATAATTTTAAAAGTTCTATCGCTTCATCCAGCGGAATTTCATTCTCCCATTCAAACCGAGACATACCGCTGCTATGACTTATACCTTTTATGGTTATAAAGCCTTTATTTCCTTTAACTCTTACTCTAACAGTTCTTTCCGGGACAGAACTCAAGTAACCTTGTGCAATTTTATTTTGAGTAAAAGCTTGTTTCTTGAAGTCGTCAGATTTTACAAGAAATTTTCTTTCTATTTCGACCATTTTAAATGTGCATTATTTTTTATGCAAGTTACTCATTTTAATCAAGCTCTTGAAAGTTTAAAAAGGCAAAAATGTATTAAACTATTTTTTAAAGCACAAATTTAAAACATTAAAATAACTGATTATTAACGTGTTATGTGTTATTTTTTTCGTTAAATTTGATAGAATCTAAACTTTATCATCTATGTCTAAAAAAGCACTTTATCTATTAGGCATTGCAATAACCATCATTTTAGGTACTTTTTTATATCTTAAATTTTGCTGCAATTGCTCTGAGAAAACAATAACGGATGATACTCCTAAAACAGTTTCAACACCTGTCGTGGAGCCTAATTTTGTTCCGTTTGTATTGAATGGTTCTGGAATTGAATATCATACGAATGATAATCTCAAGTTCCTCAAAAACAGCGCAGCATTAATAATGCCTGTTGGTGATTCTGTCTTAACTGGTATAGCTAAATTAAAGACATTCTTAGTTTCAAATCCAAAACAGAAAATAACGATAACGGGTTACGCTATATCTGATGAAACAAATTCTACTTCTTTTGAAAATCTAGGTCTCGCAAGGGCAAATGAGGTCAAAAATTATTTTGTTACTGAGGGGTTGTCTGAAAAGCAATTTATTACTAAAGGAGAAATTATAGAAAAATGGAAAATGAGTGCAGACACGCTTCTAGGGCCTGCTGGTTATTCATTTGAAACCATTGATTCTACTGCAGCTGCAACGCCAAATGATGAATGGAGCGTTTTGAAAGATAAAATAAATGCAGATCCGTTGATTCTTCATTTTAATACGAATCAATCACGCCAAACTTTAAGCAGTCTTGAGAAACAAAAAGTTGCTGATATTATTAAATATACTGAGCACGTTAAAGATGCTGTTATTCTAGCAGTTGGCCATTCTGATAATGTTGGAAACCGTAATGCCAATATTGCTCTTGGACAAAAAAGAGCAGAATTCTCTAAAAATTATCTTTCTAAAAATGGCATTGACCAAACTAGGATCGAAACTCAGTCTAAAGGACCTGATGAACCAATTGGCGATAATAATACTTCAGAAGGAAAGGCATCAAATAGAAGAACAGTAATTACAATTAAATAACTAATCAAAACATACGATCATGAATATACCTTGTATCTTAATACCTGTGCTAGTGGGATTAATCTGTGGAATTTTAGGTTACTTACTAGGAAAAATGAACTCGAAAAATGATGATTCGCTGGCATTATCACTTCAAGCTGATTTAGATGCCTGTAAAGCGAACACTAAAAATTTAAATGCCCGAATTTCAACCCTAGAAGCAGATCTGGCTGCTAAATCTAAAATAACTACACAGTCGTTTACAGCGACAGCTCCTTCTTCAATTGCTTTTGACAGTGCTGGAGCAGCAAATTACCTTGGCAAGAAAATAAAAGAAAACGACTTAAAAATCGTAGAAGGAATTGGTCCTAAAATTGAGTCTTTATTAAACAATGCGGGAATAAATTCTTGGTATGATCTTGCTGAAGCATCAACAGAAAAATTACAATCTATTTTAGATGCCGGTGGAGAAAATTATGCCATACACAATCCGAGTACTTGGCCAAAGCAGGCGTTATTGGCTTATCAAGGAAAATGGCAGGAATTAAAAGACTGGCAGCAGAATCTTTTAGGCGGGAAAGAGTGAAATTAGGTTCAGAGGTTCAGAGGTTCAGAGTTACAAAGGTGCAAAGGTTTATTTCTTTGCGCCTTTTAACTTTTTTCTATAAAGAAAGAATGAAACTAGGTTCAGAGTTGCAAAGGTACAAAGGTGCAAAGGTTTTATCCTCTGTACCTTTGCAACTTTGTCCCTTTGAACCTTTCTAAAAATTTTCTAAAAAAGAAGATTCCCATTCTTTGGCTATATTATACCACAACTTGCCATTTTTAACTTCAAGCGGACAATCTATATTATTAATATATAATGCTCCAGTTCCTAAACCTTGCGGCATTTTAGAATTTTGCAAAAATGTCCATTGTGCAATTGCATTAAGCCCAATATTGCTTTCTAAAGCCGAAGTAATCCACCAGCCTATATTATATTTCTCTGCTAATGAAATCCATTCTTGTGTACCTCTAAAACCACCAATAAAACTTGGTTTTAAAATAATATATTGCGGTTTGATTTCTTGCAGTAATTTTTCTTTTTCTTCGAATGAAAATATACCAATAAGTTCTTCATCTAAAGCTATTGGAAAAGGCGTTTCTTTGCACAACTTAGCCATTTCTGCAGTATTGCCTTTTTTAATTGGCTGTTCAATACTATGAAGCTGAAATTGTTTTAATTTATTTAATTTATCTAAAGCTTCTATTGAAGAAAAAGCTCCATTGGCATCAACGCGGATTTCAATTTCTTCTGGAGAAAAATGACTTCTAATAAATTGTAATAATTCTAATTCTTTTTGAAAATCTATCGCTCCTATTTTAAGCTTTATGCAATTAAAACCATCAGCTAATTTCTCTTCGATCTGTTGTTTCATAAAGGAAGATTCCCCCATCCAAACTAGACCGTTTATTGTAATAGAACTTTTGTTTCGGGTGAAATCTGACGGAAACAAAACAAATGGATTTTCACTTTTTAAGGATTGAAAAGCCATTTCTATTCCGAATTGGATAGATGGAAATTCTAGTAATTCTTCCCAAAGTTTATTTTCTCCTAAATGAATATTTTCGCATGCCCATCGAAGTTTTTCTTCATAGTCATCACGATCATCGGCACTTAAACCTCGAAGAATTCCACACTCACCTATTCCAATATTTCCATTTTCTTCCAGAACTATAAACCAGGTTTCCTTTTCGGTCATAATACCTCTTGAGGTTCCGGAAGGTCTTTTAAAATCTAATAAATATTTATGGTAAGAAGCTTTCAAATGAATTGTTTTAAATCTTAATTGTACAATTTAAGCACTTTTTCAAAATCCTTAGACGGCAGGCCGGCTTTTTCAAAAGCAGCAAAATCCAGCTTAGTTTTGGCAACCCAGCTAAGGCTGTCTGTAACATTTTGAGTTTGGTATTTCTTATAAATAGCTTTTGCCTCACTGTAATTATTAGTGATCAAATAAGTATGTGCTAAATTTAATTTTACCATTAGTTCTGTATCATCCAGCTTTTCACCTTCTTGCAGTGCTTTTAAAGCTTTTGCATATTGTTTGGTCAAAATATAGCAGTAACCTAAAGAACTGTAATCTAAAGCAGTTGCTTTTCCTTCGCTGATTATTGTATTTAATTTCTGAATTGCCTCGTTATATTTTTGTAATTTTATTAATGAAGATGCTTGTGTTCTTAAATCGTTAAAGACGTTTTTAGAAATATCTGCATCTTTATAACAGGCATTTCCAAAATCTTTATAAACTTTTGTTTTTTCAACCGCTAATAATTTTTGAAATTCATCATAACGATATTGTTTCATAATTTTGTTCAAGATACAAACACAAAAATCATCTGAATTAGCCATTTTTTGTGCCATTGTAGAAGTTTTGCACAAACTAATAATTTCGTTTTTATTGTCTTGATTCCAGCCTCGGTTTAATTTAGTGTCAACCCAAGGCACAACTTCTAGAACTACTTTTTGACTTAACAGCCAATTTTTACTTTCGAAACCAAACCAAATTGTGCCTGTATTTTGTTTTAAACAAGAAGATTTGTCTAAAGAAAGTCTTTTAGCATCTTTGCTAACTGGTTCGGCTTGAGAGTAACACGCTTTGTCTATCTTACCATCGGCAACATATTTTTTTGCGTTTTCATTTGATGTAAAAATAGAATAAGTACATTCATCATCTCCTGAAATTTTCGACATCAAAAAAACTGCTCCTGCAGAACCCTGGCTTACACCTGTTGGGTCTGGAATAGCTTTTAGCAATGAAACTAAGCTATTGGCCATTTCTTGATTTTTATCTAAAAGTGTAATTCGGTAAACGATTTCTGTGGTTCCAACTGGTAAATCTTCTGTCGCAATAGAAATTCTATCGCGCGCAGGAACCATAATTTCTTTTGTAGTTGCTCGCTCTTTGTCCCAATAGCCTTCTTTCTGAGCGAAAGAATTAAAGGAAACTATAATAAAAAGCGATAGAATTATTTTTTTGAAAGTTGTATTTCGTGATGATGCTTTAATTGCCACAGATTTCACAGATTAAAATGATTTTTACTTTTAAAAAACTTCACAATATAAATAACATAGATTATGCCAAATAACTTTCTTATGGAAATGAGTGGCTTAGCCCTGAGGGTAGAACTATTTTTGAGGGTGCCAATAATTACCGGAACCCTCAAAACTTTAGTGTATAATTATAATTCTATTGATTCACCAATTTGTAAAAGCATTAAATCCTTGCCTTTATCAAAAAACTTGCGAATAGATTCTTCGTGATTAATTTCGATATAACCAAAAGTATCAAAATGATAACCTAAAATTTTATCGCATTCTAAAAAGTCTGAAGCAATAATCGCATCTTCTACATCCATTGTAAAATTGTTCCCGATTGGAAGAATTGCTAAATCTAATTTTGTACGAAGTGGGATTAATTTCATATCATACGTCAATGCAGTGTCTCCAGCAATGTAGATATTTTTATGTTCGCCTTCGATAACGAATCCTCCAGGATTTCCTCCGTAAGAACCGTCAGGAAAACTGCTGGAGTGAATAGCGTTTACATATTTTACTTTTCCAAAATCGAATTTCCAGCTTCCGCCATGATTCATCGGGTGTGAATTGAAACCTTTTTTTGCATAATAGCTAGTAATTTCAGCATTTGAAACAATTACTGCGTTTGTGTTTTTTGCAATAGCTTCTACGTCTAAAACATGGTCGCCGTGTGCATGTGTCAGCAAGATATAATCTGCTTTAAGGGTTTTGATATCAATTGCTGCTGCCTGCGGATTTCCTGTTATAAATGGATCCACAATAATATGTTTTCCTCCCACTTCTATTCCTAAAGAAGCGTGTCCGTAAAATGTAATTTTCATTTTGTTAAGTTTTAAGTTTAACGATTGTTTTCTATCTACCTCCTAAAAATAAGTTTACAATGATGTCTGAAATCAATGAAATCATACAAACTGTAAGCAAAATAGAAAGTAAAAATGTGCTCAATGCCAGTTTTTTCAATTCTGGATCTAATAATTTAGGATCTTGATTTTTATAAACTGTAATTAAATGTTTAGTTAATGGAATATATGCCAATAAAAATAAATACTGATCAAAATTATAGCCGCTCAAAATAGCAAAAACAACTACTGCAAGCATCGCTGTAATAATCAAAGTATAATGGTAAACCTTTGCTTTCGCAGGACCCATTTGCACTACAATTGTATTTTTACCAACTTTCTTGTCTGATTCTTGATCACGCATGTTATTAAGGTTTAAAACCCCAACACTCAATAATCCAATTGCAACAGCAGGAAGAATTAAAAGCGGATCAACTTCTTTTGCATATAAAAAGTTTACGCCTAAAGTACTTACCAATCCAAAGAAAATAAATACAAATAGATCTCCAAATCCTCTATATCCGTAAGCAGAATTACCTACTGTATAACGAATCGCAGAAACGATTGCTGCTATTCCTAATAATAGAAAAAAGATCGAATACCCGAAATTATCGCTTCCAAAAGCAAAATAAATCAATATTATTGCCGATAATAAAGTCAATAAAGATGTAATTATAATGGCTTTTTTCATTGCCTGAGGCGTAATAACACCACTTTGAATAGCACGCTTAGGCCCTATTCGATCTTCATTATCAGTGCCTTTTACCCCATCACCATAATCATTTGCAAAATTGGATAAAACCTGTAATCCTAATGTTGTCAAAAGTGCAAAACCAAAAATTTTCCAACTAAATACTTCTGTTGGTGTATTAATAGTTTCTGTTGGATTTGATAAAGCATAAATACTTCCAACTATAATTCCAGAAACTGATAAAGGCAATGTGCGCAGTCTTGCGGCTTCAATCCAATGTTTCATTTATTCTTTTAGTTTTATTTTGTTTCAAGTTTGAAGTTTCAAGTTATCCACAGAACGTGTAACATGAAACTTGAAACTATTTATTAATTTTATGGTAACCACTTATTTTCACCGAAATTTGGTTTTCTTTTTTCTAAGAAAGCATTTCTTCCTTCTTTAGCTTCTTCGGTCATGTATGCTAAACGAGTTGCTTCTCCTGCAAAAACTTGTTGTCCAACCATTCCGTCATCTGTCAAGTTCATTGCAAATTTCAGCATTTTAATAGAAGTTGGCGATTTTTGAAGAATTTCCTGAGCCCATTCGTATGCAGTAGCTTCAAGTTCGTCGTGAGGAATTACGGCATTAACCATTCCCATTTCAAAAGCTTCCTGAGCAGAATAATTTCTACCTAAAAAGAAAATTTCACGCGCTTTTTTCTGACCGACCATTTTAGCCAAATATGCTGATCCGTAACCACCGTCAAAGCTTGTTACGTCTGCGTCTGTTTGTTTAAAAATCGCATGCTCTTTACTCGCAAGAGTCATATCGCATACTACGTGCAAACTATGCCCGCCGCCTACAGCCCAGCCTGGAACAACTGCTATAACTACTTTTGGCATGAAGCGAATTAAACGCTGTACTTCAAGAATATTTAAACGATGCTGACCGTCTTCACCAACATATCCTTGGTGTCCGCGTGCATTCTGGTCGCCTCCGCTGCAGAAAGAATAAACTCCGTCTTTTGTCGATGGTCCTTCAGCAGAAAGTAAAACTACTCCAATCGAAGTGTCTTCTTGTGCATCATAAAAAGCCTGGTATAATTCTGAAGTAGTTTTAGGACGGAATGCATTTCTAACATTTGGTCTGTTAAAAGCAATTCTCGCTACTCCATTACATTTTTTATAGGTTATATCTTCAAATTCTCTGGCTGTAATCCAATCCATTTTGATTTATTTTATTTAAACAATTATAGGGTAAAAATAAGGCATTTTTACATTTTTACCTACTCAATTCTGTTTAAGTCTGTAATGAAAATTACTCTTAATGTTAACAATTGCCCTAAGGTTCCAAAAAATAACATTTTTTAACATTAGTTTAGAAAAATAATATTTAATTTTACACCCTAGAAATCAATGAGATACATTTTCTTTCATTGATTTCAGATTGATTTTCTTTCACTGATTTATTAACCTAAAAAATGATTTTTTTGAGAAAATTTAAAAAATTTGTCGCTCATTTTTTTACGGTTTTTATTAACGGACCTCAAATTAATGAGCAAATGATTTATGTGTTTGTCGAAACTTCAAAAAGAAAAAAGTAACACCTAAGGTTAAATGTTAGAATTGTATCTATAATTAGTATATGAATGATAACGAAAAAGAAGAAAAAAGTACTAATTCACACTTTCTAAAAGTTATTTATAAACCAATGGATTAAGCCGTGAAATTCTTTTTTTGCTTTTAAGATATGTGCATTGATTATTTAAAAGACATACCATCAATGGGGTAATTTCTAAAATACGTAAAGCTATTATTCTGAGATGGATTCGAATTATTTTATTTCTGTTTTTTTTTAATTACAATTTTTTTTAAAACTAGAATAAAAAGCGAAAGGCTGCTTGTAATGAGCAGCCTTTCGTGTTATAATAACTTTACTTTCGTAAATTTCAAAAATAAAAAAATCCAAATTCCAACTAATAGATAGATTGGAATTTGGATTTTTAGAATATTTTTTTTTTTTTAAATAAACTTTAATTTATTAGATAAATCCCGTCTTCTTTAATTTCTATTAATTTCTCTTTGTACAAAGAGCCAATGGCTTTTTTAAATGATTTTTTACTCATTTTCAAAACCGTTTTAATATCTTCTGGATGAGAATTATCGTTTAAACGGAGGAAACCTCTGCTGGCTCTTAATTCGCTTAAAACCTTCTCTGCATTTGGTTCAATACTCTCAACTCCTTGCACTTGCAGCGCCACATCAATTTTGTTATCAGGACGAATATTTTTAATATAACCACGCATTCTATCGCCGGTTCTTATCGAGTCGTCGTATACTTCATCTTTATACAAAAGACCTTTGTGTTGTTCGTTAATGATTACATTAATTCCCATATCGGTAATATGAGAAACAATTAAATCCACTTCTTCTCCTTTTTCAACCGTTAATTGGTCATTATTCAAGAATTGATTGGTTTTACTAGACGCAACCAAACGATTGGTTTGTTTGTCCATGTATAAATAAACCAAATAACGTTTTCCTTTTTCCATTGGACGGGCTTGTTCTTTAAACGGAACAAGAATATCTTTTTCCATTCCCCAATCCATAAAAGCACCTACATTATTGATATAATTCACTCTTAAAAGTGCAAATTCATTCAACAAAATATAAGGAACTAGAGTTGTTGCGACAGGTCGCTGTTCGTGATCTAAATAAACGAAAACGATTAATTCTTCCCCAATTTCAAATTCTTTGGGAACATATTTATTTGGAAGTAAAACATCGTGAATTCCTTCTGGATCATTTTCAGGATCTCCTAAAAACAACCCAACTTTGGTATCACGTAATATAGTTAGTGTATTGTATTTTCCTATTTCAAGCATTTTTTTAACGTTCTAAGTTGATTTGCAACTAAGTTTATGAGCTGCAAAGGTACGAAGTTTGAAAATGGTAAATCGAAAAATGTTTTGGATTAATATTAAAAAGAAAAAGCGCCATAGTTATGACGCTTTATTTTATCTCCAGAAGACTATTTATAAACACTTTCTTTTTTAAAGTGTACCGTTAATAGATAATAAACAACCACTCTGTATTTGTGTTTGTTAGACTTACCATATTTTTCTAATACAGCATGAATTGCTTCCATTAATTCTGGTCCGTCTTTTAACCCTAATTTTTTAATTAAAAAGTTATTTTTTACGGTATCCAATTCAGATTGCTGGCTTCCTGCTACTGTAGATGCATCATCATTATAAATAGATGGTCCGCAGCCAATAGTTACTTTTGTTAGTAAATCCATGTTTGGAGTTACTCCGCATTTGTCTTTTAAATCTGAAGCATACTTCACAATTAGTTCTTCTCTCTTGCTCATAATATTTTATATTGGTTATTATTTCTAAAACCAAAACTAAATATTATAATGAAAGAAAACTAATTTTTAACAAATATTAACTTACAAATTAATTAAATAAGCTTTTTAAAATATTGTTTTAAAATAATATCATTTTCTGTTGTCGGCGTAAAAATCTCGAGAATTCCAGGCGCATCATTTGCATTGTAGAGTATTTCTAAACTGCTATTTAATGATTCTAAATCATTCGCTTTAAAATAGTTACACTGATACATTTTAGCTAAATGTTCTGCTGTTAACTGATGAGAAGTTTCAAAATAGGTATTAAAAACAGGTTTTTCCTCGTGTCCAGGCAGAATTCTGAAAATTCCTCCTCCTCCATTGTTTACCAATATTATCTTGAAATTTTTCGGAATATAAGAGTTCCATAACGCATTGCTGTCGTATAAGAAACTGATATCACCTGTAATAAATACTGTCTGTTTATCATTTCCAACTGAAGCTCCAACTGCAGTTGACGTACTTCCGTCAATTCCACTGGTTCCTCGATTGCAGAAGACTTCTATAGACTCTTCAATATCAATTAATTGCGCATAACGAATTGCCGAACTATTACTAATTTGAAGAATACTATTTTTAGGAAGCGTTTCAATAACTTTCTCGAAAACTTTAAAGTCTGAAAAACCAATTTGATTAAGATATTCTTGTCTTTTAATTAGTCGGGTTTTATAAATATCTTGAATATCTTTAAAGTAATCACTTTCTACAAAAGATGTTTTTGAGAGTAAGTCTTTAAAAAAATCATTTGGCTGCATTTCAAAATGTTTGGTCAATGCTCCAAATGTATCGTATGCACGCAGCGTATCGATGTGCCAGTGATGTTCTGGTTTATATTTTCGTAAAAAACCTTTGATTCTTTTGGAAACAACCATTCCGCCAAAAGTTACTAAAACTTCTGGGTTAAATTCTTTAAAATCAGAATCATCAAAAGGTGTAATTAAAGTATCAATACTATTAATAAAACTTGCATGATGAAGATTCGAAGTCGTTTCTGTAAGTACAACGATTGAAGGATCTGAAGCTAAGTTTTCAATTATTTCTTGATCAATAACATTCGCTTCATTTACTCCGACTAAGATTAATTTTCGTTTCGCATTATTCCAAACAGAAACAAATTCATCACTATTTTCTATAGTTTTTGGAGCAATGTCAGACTGCAGATTTGTAATTTTTGGCTGCACTAAAAGTTCTTCTGTAGTTTCATATAAAGGCTCTTCAAAAGGCGCATTGATGTGCACTGGCCCTTTTTGCTGGATCGCCGTTTCTATTGCTAGATTGATTTTTAAATCATTTTCTTCTGACGCGTCTTCGGTCAAATTCGCATTATAAACAGAATGATTTAGAAACACATTTTCCTGACGAATAGTTTGTCCGTCGCCAATATCAATTTTATTCTGCGGACGATCTGCAGAAATTACGATTAACGAAATCTGGCTGTAAAATGCTTCCGCAAAAGCCGGATAATAGTTTAATAAAGCCGATCCAGATGTACAAACCACTGCTGTAGGCTGTTTGGTTTGCTGTGCAATTCCTAAAGCAAAAAAAGCAGCACAGCGCTCGTCTGCAATACTATAACATTTAAAATTAGGGTTTTGAGCAAATCCAATGGTTAATGGCGCATTTCTAGATCCTGGAGAAATAATAATATTAATGATGCCTTTGGCAGATAAAATTTCGATAATGCTTTGTGCAAGCGCTATTTTGGGGTAAATCATTCTGATCGCGTATTACTTTTTTTAAAGAAAATCTTTGATTTGACTTTCTTAATCTTGCTTACAAAGTTACAAACTTCACACTTGATTTAAATTATAATTAGGAATATATTAAGTCTCTTTCTCGAAAAAGGAAATATATTTGTAAAATCGAATTATAAATAAAAGCCAGACCTGCTATGCGTTTTCTGTATGTACTTTTTTTAGCTGTAACTTTTCAAACTGTAATTTCTCAAAATAAATTTGTTCCTGTTGATACACCTTATCAAACAGCGCTGGAAAATGCTAAAAAAGAAGGAAAACCTCTTTTTGTAATGTTGTATGCTGACTGGTGTCCGCATTGTAATTTAATGAAAAGTGACGTTTTAAGTGATCCAACTGTAATGGACTTTTTGAATAAAAACTTTGTTTGTACCTATAAAAACATTGAAAAAGAGGAAGGAATTGCACTAAAAAATAAATTCAACACAAAATCACTTCCTACTTTTTTATTTTTGGATGCTAATGAAACATTGATTTATGCTTTAAAAGGCGAAATGAAAAAAGCTGAATTTTTAAATGAACTGCATTACGCTTTAAATCCGAAAATGCAATTGCCTTATTTAGAAAAGGAATTTATGGCAGATCCGAGTAATTCAGATAAATATTTCACTTATTTAAATACTTTAAAAAAAGGAAAAGACAGAACAGAACTATCTCCAGCAACACATAAGTATTTAAATACACAGTCTGATGCGCAATTAATTAGTGAATTGAATTGGAGAGTTATTGCAAACGGCGTAACAGATATTAAATCGAGGGAATTTCAATACGTTTTAAAACATCAAAAAGAATTTGCTGCTGTAGCTTCTCAAAATAGAGTTGACCGTAAAATTGAAAGTATTGTAAACGAATTGCTTCGCCCGCTGGTTGACAATTTAGACACTGTAAACTATTATAAACAAAGAGAAGTTGCTAAATCTATCCGTCTTCAAAAAACAGATTCTTTGGTTTTTAAATATGATTTATCTTTAGCTGAAAGAACAGAAAAATGGGATTTCTATAAAAAAGTTACTCTTGAAGACACACAAAAATTGGCCTGGAATGATGCTAGTTTTTTAAAAGATATTGGAAATACTTATTTAAAGCATATTAACGATACTGAAAGTTTGAAAAAAGCCATTTTCTGGGTAAATCATTCTTTAGAATTAAATGATTCGTACGATGGTAATTTATTAGAAGCCAGACTTTATAATAAAATAAAAGATAAAAAAAAGGCTTTAGAATATGCTAAAGAAGCCAAAGCCATTGCAAAAGAAATGGGTTGGAATTCTAAAGATGTAGATGTTTTACTAGCAGAATTAAACACAAAATAATCGCAAAAATTAAATATGAATATTGTTTTAAGACCAGCAACATCAAATGATTTACAAAAGATTTTAGAAATCGTAAATCATTCGATTTTACATACAACGGCTAATTACAGCTATGAAATTCAAACTCTAGAAGTTCAAAAAAAGTGGTTTGAAGATAAAACAGCCAAAAACCTTCCGGTTGTTGTAGCCGATTTAGATGGCGAGGTCGTTGGTTTTGGAAGTTACGGACAGTTTCGCGAAAAAATTGGATATCAATTTACGGTTGAACATTCTGTTTATGTAGTCGATCATGTAATCGGAAAAGGAATTGGATCTAAACTGTTGGCAGAATTGATTCGCTTGGCAAAAGAACAAGGTTATCACGTAATGATTGGCGCAATTGATGCTGATAATGCAGGAAGTATCGCTTTTCACGAAAGATTCGGTTTCGTTGCAACGGGTACAATTCGCGAAGTGGGCTACAAGTTTGATCATTGGCTCGATTTGGTTTTTATGCAGTTGATTTTAAAATAACTATATTTTTGTCAGACTGAGCAAAGTCGAAGTTCAGCAAAACAGGACTTCGACTTTGCTCAGTCTGTCAAACAAAAAAAATCCGTAAATCTCAAAATTTCAGATTTACGGATTTTTTTTTCATTACTTTACTTATTAACTTTTTATCCAATTAATAACTTCTGGATCTGTTGGTAAAGTTCTTGGTTTAATTACTTTTACCAATTCTCCCTTTTCATTAATTAAGTATTTTTGGAAATTCCACTCTACTTCAGAATCCTGTAAACCATTTTTAGATTTCTGAGTCAGGAATTTGTAAATTTCAGCCATATCATTTCCTTTTACTGATATTTTATTCATCATCGGGAAAGTTACGCCATAATTCTGCTGGCAGAAAGATTCAATTTCCTTCGCTGTTCCAGGTTCCTGCGAAGCAAAGTTATTTGCTGGAAAACCTACAATTACAAAACCTTTGTCTTTATATTCTTTGTAAATAGCCTCTAAATCTTTGTACTGAGGTGTCAAACCACATTTTGATGCTGTATTGACAATCATGATTTTTTTACCTTTTAAAGATGCAAAGTCAAAAGTATCTCCTGATAAATCTTCAACTTTAAATTGATAAATGTTCTCTTTTGCCATAATTTCTGTTTTAGGTTTATGGCTCGTTTGAGCCTGAACTTGCGATGCTATCATAAATAATGCACTGCAAACTAAAATTGCTATATTTTTCATCGTATAATTTTTTATAAAATTAGCTAAAATCCGCTTTACTAAAACTCTTTTCTTTCTTTAAATTTTATTAATCAAAAGTTAAATAAAAAAATGAAGCCTAACGTTAATCAGACGTTAGGCTTCCCCCCATACAAACAAATCAAACCATGAATTAATTATTATGCAATCTTTTTATAAATAAAATAATCTATATGTTATCGAATTATAGTTGATGACTCGGTTATAGTGAAAATCTTCTTAACCCCCAATGTCAAAACGAACTTTTCAAAATATTTTCAAATGGCTTGTATTGATGTAACTTTTAAATGGTGTAATTCACTCTAACAATTAAAAAAATCTTCGGTTTGGAAGTCCGAGTGCATCAACTATACTATATTTAGTTTTCAACTTTTCAAAATTTAAAGAACAAATTCATAACGTTTCTCATTTAGAGCTTTTAATCAACATCTCTTTTCTAAAATCAACTTTATTAAAAACAGTCAATGCTAAAACAGTTGTCAATCCTACGATTAATATTTTAATTGCATTTCTCTTATTCATAATATCAGTTTTTAGAATCGCTTTTCATTTTTAATATATTCTTTTTCCTACTTCTAAATTTATTTACGAAATTGGATTGTTTTTGGTTTTAAAAAAAAGTAAAAAAAATCATATTTTTTTTTAAACCCCTTTATTTTCCTAGGGTTTAGACTACAAAAAAAATAAAAAAAAATCCGAAAAAAATAAATTATCTTTATAACTGGTTACCACCAGCTGTCTAACTTTTTATGTTTAAACTTAAAATCCAAATCTATGAGTCAAGAAGAATTGTTAGTTTTAATTTACAAAAAGGACGAAAAAGCTTTTACACATTTATATGATATGTATTCTAAAAGCTTATTTTCTGTCATTCATGTCTTAATCAAAAATCGAGAAGAAGCAGAAGATGTTTTACAAGACGTCTTTGTAAAAATCTGGAAAAACATCGATTCTTATAATGAAAGTAAAGGACGATTTTACACTTGGATTCTTAATATCGCTCGAAACACTTCGATTGATAAACTTCGTTCTAAAAACTTTAATAACAGCCAAAAAAACCTTTCCTCTGATAATTTCGTAAATCTGTTAGATGACAGTAATAAATTAGCTAATAAACTTGATGCAATTGGAATTCAGGAATTCGTAAAGAAACTTAAACCAAAATGTATTGAAATCATCAATTTGTTATTCTTTAAAGGATATACCCAGCAAGAAGCTTCGGAAGAATTAGCCATTCCACTGGGCACGATCAAGACACAAAACAGAAACTGTATTAACGATTTACGTAATTATTTAAAAATATAATGGAAGCACAAGAATATATAGAATCAGGAATTCTAGAGTTATATGTATATGGCTTACTAAGCGAAAAAGAAAACCTAGAAATAGCTGAACTGGCAAAAAACAATCCTGAAGTTGATCAGGAAATTATTTCGATCGAAAAGGCTATAATTGCTTTATCTTCGAGCTTCTCTCCTTTCCATTCTGTGGAGAATTTTGAGAAAATAAAAGCCCGTCTGGAACTTAAACATGGCCAAGTAGTCGATATGAAACCAGCTTCAAACTGGTCTCAATATGTGGGCTGGGCCGCGGCAGTATTATTATTGCTTGGTTTAGGCTATCAAACTTTAGAATTAACAAAAACTAAAGAAGCAATTTCAAATGTTGGAAATGAAAAAAATAAAATCCAAAGAGAGTATGCTTATTTAGATCAGCAGAATAAACAAACAGAGAAAAACTTGAGTATTGTTAGAGATATCAAAAATACTGGTGTAACTCTTGGCGGTCAGGCTGTTTCTCCTACATCTTTTGCAAAAGTGTATTGGAATAAACAAACTAAAACAACTTATATTGATGCCGCTGGTCTGCCAACGCCTCCAAAAGGAATGGTTTATCAAGTTTGGTCTTTAAAATTAAGTCCAGTTCTTACGCCTACAAGTATTGGTTTACTGGATAATTTCGAAGGAAATAGACAAAAAATCTTTGCTGTAAGCCAGACCGATTCGGCAGAAGCGTTCGGTATCACGCTGGAACCTGCAGGAGGAAGTTTAACTCCAACAATGGAACAATTGTATACTTTAGGAAAAGTTTAAAAACTTAAATATTTATAAATGCAAAGCGTATATTAATTACTTTTAATATGCGCTTTTTTGTTTTTACAAAATAAACTCTATCAAAAGATCTATGAATGGAACTTTACTTTTAAGAATTGCAACTGCAATCATTTTATTAACTCATTCTGTTTTCGGAATGTTTAATAACGGAATAAATGATTTCGGAAATTTATTTTTAAATCAAATTGGCTTTGCTCCTTTTGGTGTTTTTCTGGCTTGGTCAATTAAATTGTCGCATATTGCAGCGGCTATATTACTGCTTTTAAACAAATATGTAAAACCTGCAGGATTCATAACTATTTTTATTTTGCTTATGGGAATTATTCTGGTTCATTTTCAGGATGGATGGTTTGTCGTTGGCGGTGGAAGAAATGGTATAGAATATAATTTTTTATTAATTTGTGTTTTATTAGCGATTATGTACCCAAATGGATTTAAATTAAATTATAAAGATTAGTTATGATGAAAATAACTTGTAAAAACTGTCATCAAGTTTATACTGGTAATTACTGCAATAATTGCGGCCAAAGCACAGAAACACACAAAATTAACGGTCATTTTTTATGGCACGACATACAGCATGGCTTATTCCATTTTGATCAGGGAATTCTCTTTTCTTTAAAGGAACTATTTACAAGGCCTGGAGATACTGTTCGCGAATTTATTGAAGGAAAACGTGTAAGACATTTCAAACCTTTATCTTTGGTTGTTCTGTTAGCAACTTTTTATGGTTTTTTATTCCATTATTTTAATATTAATTATTTAGCAAATGATTCAAATGATGCATTAGATTATGAAAATCTAAATGAATGGATTACAACACATTTCTCTTGGGTAACAATAGCTACAATACCGTTATATACAATTGGTACTTATATTGTTTTTAGAAATCAGGGATATAACTTTTTTGAATTTTTTGTTCTCAATACTTTTAAAGCTTCACAGCGGCTTTTTGTCCAGATTTTGACATTTCCAATATTATTTTATTTCAACAGTACGCATCATTTACAGCAGTTTTCTTTTATAACCTATCTAATAGGTATTATATTAATATTTTGGACCAATATTCAATTTTTCGATAAAATATCAAAAACACGAGCATTCTTTTTATCGATACTTAGTCATATCATATTTTTAATCTGCTTTACAATTGTTTTTGCAGTAATACTTTTAATTACAGGTAACTTTTAAAAAACAAAAAGGTTCAACATAATGTTGAACCTTTTTTGAATAAATAATTCCTTTGAATTATTTATTTCTTTACTTTTTTACTTTTATAGTACTTTCTATATTTTGGATAGGTAACAGCTCCAATAACACTAATGGAAATCAAAGTGTAATAAACCCAATTTAATGAATGCGCTTCTCCGCTTGCATAAGAATGCAAACCAACCAAATGGAAATTTACTCCATAATAAGTAAACAGAATTGAAACAAATGCAAACATACTCATTAAGTTGAAGAACCATTTTCCTCTTAAAGCAGGAACAAAACGAGCGTGAATTACAAATGCATAAATCATAATTGAGATTAAAGCCCAAGTTTCTTTTGGATCCCATCCCCAGTAACGTCCCCAGCTTTCGTTTGCCCATTGTCCGCCTAAGAAGTTTCCAATAGTAAGCATGATCAAACCAATAGTTAAAGCCATTTCGTTGATATATGTAATCTCTTTTAAATTAAGTTCCATTTTGGCTTTATTTTTCTCAGTTGTAAAGAAAATCAACAGCAATGCAACAAAGCCTAAAATAAATCCTAATGCAGTTGGACCATAACTACCTACAATAACTGCCACGTGAATCATTAACCAATACGAGTTAAGAACCGGTTGTAAGTTTGCAATTTCAGGATCAATCCAGTTCATGTAAGCTGCCATTAAAATCATAGCAGTAACAAAGGCAGATGATGCTACTGTTAATTTTGATTTTCTATCAAAAGCCAATCCGAAGAACATTGTGGACCAAGCTACATAAACGATTGATTCGTAAGCATTACTCCAAGGCGCGTGACCAGAAATATACCAGCGTGCAATTAATCCTAATGTATGAATTGCAAATAACAATCCGACTAAAACATGGAAACCATCTATTGTAATACGAAGCCATTTTTTCTCAAAGAAAATGTTCACGATAATAAAAATGAACATAAAGCTTGCTACTGTAATATACCAATACGGTAATTTTTGAAAAACGTCGTATTTATTATAAGCTATCTCAGCATCGATTTTGTCTTCACTTGGTCGTACTTTGCTACCAAATTTCTTTTGAAAACCATTAATACTTTCAACTAAATTGTCTGCTGTGTCAAAGTTTTTAGCAATTGAACCGTTGTTTAGGGCACTAAAATATAAAGGCAGAATTTGGTTAACGTAGGTTGAATCCATTCCTTTAAAGCCATTATTATTGCGCTCTAAATAAGAAACCCATTTATGATTTGGATCGTTTGGAACCGGGAATATTCTCAAAATGCTTCCGCTTAAAGCAGATTCCATTAAGTTTACTTTTTTATCTGTTTCAACAAAATCTTTCTCAAAATTATTTGGATTTGCAGCTTTGTAAGCCTCATCTAAATAAGGAGATAATTTATAATTTCCCTGCTCATCAAAGAATTTTACAAACGGAGCATACTGATCTTTTGAATCAATTCCGATAATTTTACGAATACTATCATTTCCAGATTTAATATAAATCAAAGGAATCTGAATCCAAACCTGAGCATATTGCGTCATCGATAAGAAAACCTGATCAGAATTCATTCCATTGTAAGTATCCTTATGGCTTACTTTTCGAAGTAACTCAGACGAAAACGTATTAATAGGTTTCATTCTTCCGCCGGCATCTTGAATAATCAAACGTCCAAATTTTGCTGCGTGCGATTCTGGTGCTTTATAAATAGTCAATAATGAATCTAATTGTTTTTGACTTGGCGGCGCTGTAACATGATTAGCATGATCATTAGGATCTGCGGTATGCGCGTGATCGTGATCATGAGAATGAACATGTGGAGTCTGCTGTGCAAAACCACTTAAGCTTATCATTAAAACTAAAATAGTAATTAGCTTTTCTTTTTTCTTTTTAACCGCTTCTAGTTTACGTTTCAAATCACCAAAACGAGAATGTTTTGTAAACATAATTGCCATAAGTCCTATATAAAGTAAAAAATAACCCAAATAAGTAATATTAGTTCCCCAAAAATCATGGTTTACAGATAAAACAGTTCCTTTTTCATCTGGATCAAATGAAGACTGGAAGAAACGATATCCTTTATGATCTAAAACGTGATTCATAAAAATATCATAATCAAAAGTTTCTGTAGAATCCTGGACAGTAACTTTACTTTTATATGAAGAATAACTTTTTTCGGTACCAGGATATTTTTCTGCTATAAAATCATTCAATTTTACTTTAAAAGGTAAAATGTATGCTTTACTTCCATAAAATAAAGAATATTCAATATTACCAATTTTTACTGTTTTTGCTTCTCCAATTTGCCCCTTAGAACCCATCACCATGACTTCTTTTTCCTGACCTTCAGCTTTAACTTTTACAACTAAAGCATCTGTATGCGATTTAGCTTTAAAATCGTTATTCGATTCATATTCAACCTTACCTTTCATAGCTGGATCTGGAAAAACAATACGAATATCGCCTATACTATATAAAGAACGCATCATAAGAGGCTGTACGTTATCTTTTGTGACAGTACCTTTAAATTTGTCTGCCATTCGCATAAATTCTCCTTCAAAAGGAGTTTGAATCGTATATTTTTCTCCAGTTGTATTAATATTTATCGCACCGTCAGTTTGTTTATTTAAAGCAAATAAAACATTGTGAATATTTTGAACTTCACCTTCTTTAAGATAATGTTCTTCACGTCCGCCAGCACCCGCTTCTACTAATTTAAGATATAAAGTTCCGTTTGGATCTGGTTTAACCACTTCCTTAGCTCCCATTATATAATTAGAGTATGAAACTTCAAAAGGCGTTTGATCAAATTTTCCAGAAATTGAAAAATTGTTGTTTGTAACAGGAGAAAGCAATAGGTTTTTATCAAAAACCCTGCGTTTTGGTTCTCCTTTATATTCACCATCCGCAAAAATGGTCAAGAAAGTTTTATCAGAGTAAATTTGATTTTCTGCAGCGCCTTCGCGAATAGGCATCATTCCTTCATAACTAATGTAACGTGTAATAAAAGCTCCTAAAATGATGAAAATAAAAGAAATATGCAGTAAGAATGTTGCCCACTTTTCTTTTTTAAGCAGTTGATAACGTTTAATGTTCCCGAAGAAATTGATCACAAAAACAAGCATTATCGCCTCAAACCACCAAGTATTGTAAATAAGTATTCTGGCTGTATCGGTATTGTATTTACTTTCGATAAAAGTTCCAACACCCATTGCAATTGCAAATGTTAAAAAAAGAACGGCCATTAATCGTGTAGAAAACAAAAAAGAGAATATTTTTTTATCCATTTTTAAGGAATTACATTGTATAAAAGTGGCACAAAAGTACTTAAAAATGTTGATTTTAGGTATGTGATATTTGTTAATAAAAACCAAATATATAGCAAGAAATTTGATCAAATTCTCAAAAAAGTAAACTTATTTTTACAAAAACAAACATCTACAATATAGCTGTCTTGATTGTTTTCTTATAAATTAAAATAGATTATCATACTTTAATCTTGGCAATTAGAATAATGTCTGAAAATAAAAATCATATTAGTACCCTGCAATCTGTCGCAAAAGTTTTCGTTACAAATTATCTTTATAAAAAATAATACTAATTTTGCTCTTATGATTCAGATAACAATAATCGGTTCCGGCAACGTCGCACAGCATTTAATAAAAGCTTTTGATGTAAGCAAAACTGTAGAAATTAAACAGATTTTTTCAAGAAACAGGGAAGCTGTGGCTCATTTGGTTGATTATGAAAAGATTATTTCTGACTACAGTGAATTACAGACAGCTGATCTCCATATAATTGCAGTTTCAGACAATGCAATTACCGAAGTTTCAGAACAACTTCCTTTTAATAATCAGTTTGTAGTGCATACTTCTGGAACATCACCAATAGATGTTTTAGATGAAAAAAATCGCAGGGGTGTTTTTTATCCGCTCCAGACTTTTTCTAAAAATAAAAATATAGATTTTTCTATAATTCCTTTTTGTTTAGAGGCTGAAAATACTGCTGATTTTAAACTTTTAGAATCTGTAGCTAAAAGTGTTTCTACTGCTGTTTATTCTATCAATTCAGAGCAGCGAAAAGCACTTCATGTCGCTGCAGTTTTTGTGAATAATTTTACCAATCATCTTTATCAAATTGGACAAGAAATTTGTGAAGAAAATCAAGTTCCTTTTTCAATACTAAGACCTTTAATTCAAGAGACGGCGGATAAAATTAACACGCTTGATCCAACTGAGGCGCAGACAGGTCCTGCAAAACGTGAAGATTCCAAAACAATCAATGCACATTTGGTTTTTTTACAAAATGAAAACAAAAAAAATATCTATAAAATCCTAACACAATCTATACAAGATAATGGCAAAAAGTTATAAAGAAATAATGAATGACATCACAACGTTTGTTTTTGATGTAGACGGTGTACTTACAGACAGTTCTGTTTTTGTAACCAATGAAGGCGAAATGTTAAGAACAATGAATATTCGTGATGGTTATGCTTTAAAAGCAGCGATCGAAAGCGGTTTCAAAGTATGCGTTATTTCTGGCGGAAGCAATGAAGGTGTCCGCATTCGTCTTCGTAATCTGGGTGTTACTGACATTCATTTAGGAACTCCAAATAAAGTAAAAACTTTTAAAGAATACACCGAAACTTATAATATTAAGCCTGAAAATGTGTTGTATATGGGAGATGATATTCCTGATTTTCATGTAATGAAATTAGTTGGACTTCCAGCCTGTCCACAAGATGCAAGTCCAGAAATTAAAAATATCTGTCGTTACATTTCACACGTAAAAGGCGGAAGAGGCGCTGCAAGAGACGTCATCGAACAAGTTATGAAGGTGCAAGGGAAATGGATGGAGTATTTTGATGGAAAACACGATTAATTAATTGTGAATTATCAATTATAAATTGTTAATGAACGTAACATTTATATTTTTACAAGCCATAAACATAAAAATCTTAGAACCTTAGCAACTTAGCCACTCAGAACCTCAAAAATGAAATACCTAAAACTTATTCGTTATAAAAACCTATTAATGCTTGCTTTTATGCAGCTTCTTTTTCGTTATGCATTTTTAAAACAGCAGAATATTCCGTTAGCATTGTCAGACTGGCAATACGGATTACTGGTTTTGAGTACCGTTTTGCTGGCCGCAGCGGGTTATGTCATTAATAATATTTATGATGTTGCAACCGATAGTATTAATAAACCTAACGACGTGGTTGTTGGAAAAGGAATAACTGAAACCGCAGCTTATAATATTTATATTGGTTTAAATATTTCTGGAGTTGCCATTGGTTTTATTCTATCGAATATTATTCTGAGACCAACTTTTGCCTCGCTTTTTATCTTAATTGCTTCTTTACTATATTTTTATGCTACAACTTTAAAGCAAATTATGATTTTGGGCAATTTTGTTGTTGCATTGCTTCTTGCTGTGAGCGTTTTAATTATTGGAGTTTTTGATCTTTTTCCAGCAACAACTGCTGAAAATCAAGCGCAGATGGCAAGTCTTTTTTCAATTCTAATAGATTATGCCTTATTTGCTTTTATGATTAATTTTATTCGTGAAATAGTTAAAGATATTGAAGATGTAAATGGAGATTACAATCAAGGAATGAATACATTGCCCATTGCTATTGGAATTAATAGAGCTGCCAAAATTGCTTTAGGCTTTGCCGTTATTGCTTTTATATTATCTGCGCTTTACAGCAATATTTATTTTATGGAGAACAAGCTTTATATTGCTGTCCTTTATTCGTTTGTTACAGTTTTAGCCCCATTATTATATTTCATAGTCAAAATATTTACTGCAAAATCTCAAAAAGATTTTCATCATTTAAGTACTATTTTAAAACTTGTTTTATTCTTCGGAATTTTATCAATCTTGGTTATCGCCTTAAATATCAAATACAATGCTTAAACAAAAACTAAAAAAATATAAAATCATTTTAGCTTCTGGTTCGCCAAGAAGACAGCAGTTTTTTAAGGATTTAGATCTTGATTTTGAAATTCGTTTAAAAGATATTGAAGAGATTTATCCGCCTGAATTAAAAGCAGTAGAAATAACCGATTATCTGGCCGAACTAAAAGCCAAAGCTTTTGAAGGCGAGTTACAAGAAAATGAAATTTTAGTAACCAGCGACACTATTGTCTGGCACCAAAATAAGGCATTGGGAAAACCAAAAAATGCGGAAGAAGCTTTTGAAATGATCAAATCAATGTCTAACGCTACTCATGAAGTAATTACTTCTGTATGCTTTAAAACTGCTAACTCTTCTACTCTATTGCATGATATTACAAAAGTTACTTTCAATAATTTATCTGATGAAGCAATTTTATACTACATAGAAAATTATAAACCTTACGACAAAGCTGGCGCTTATGGTATCCAGGAATGGTTTGGTTTTATGGCAGTTGCAAAAGTTGAAGGCTCTTACACCAATGTTATGGGGCTTCCAACAGCAAAAGTTTACGAATTTTTAAGTACATTAGTGTAAAAATTTATTTATGTTTTCTTTTAAAGAGTATAGCCGCGAAATCTTAGCTACCATAATTCTCATTCTCATATTGATTGTTCTTAGAATGGTTATTGCAAAATTGATAAGACGTTTTGCCTCTACTAGTCATTTGTTTGAACATCGAACCAATTTAGTAATCAAGTATATTAATATTTTAATGAATATATTGGTTACAACCAGTTTAATTGTGGTTTGGGGCGTTGAAACGCAAGATATTTTCATTACTATTTCTTCGATTGCAACTGTAATTGGAGTGGCTATGTTTGCACAATGGTCGATTTTGAGCAATATTACTTCTGGAATGATTTTATTCTTTTCTTTTCCCTTTAGAATTGGAGACACTATAAAAATACATGATAAAGATTTTCCTATCGAAGCGGAAATTGAAGACATCAATACCTTCCATGTGAGCTTAAAAACGAAAGAAGGCGAGAAAATTATTTTCCCAAACAATTTATTACTGCAAAAAGGAATCTCTATTATTCCCGCCAAATATGAAGAAAGAGAGTTTTTTGATTAAATGTTAATGGGAATTCTATAACGTCGCGAAGAAAAGCTAGAACAGAAAAGAGCAAATAAAGTGTAATATTTGTTTTATAAAACCAGCTTAAATCTTCAAATAATGACTCGGCCCATAACTTTACCTTTTTATGCAAAGCTTTGCTTTATACTTGTTACTTTAATTTGTTTTGCTTTTATTTTTTGTACTGGAAAAGATATTCTGACTCCAGTTTTAATGGCATTTTTATTTGCTGTTCTACTACTTCCCATTTTTACCTTTTTAAATACAAAATTTAAATTCCCAAGGCATTTAGCCGCAATAGTTTGTCTTTTAATTTTTCTATCCTTCATTGTCGGTATTTTGGTTTTCATTTCCTATCAGGTTACTTATATGGCGAATGATTTTGATACCATAAAGAAAAATGCAAATACTTTTATCATTGAAATTCATAAATTTATTAGAGAAAATTTTCAAGTAAGCATTGGAGAACAAAAAAAATATCTGGATACAGTAACAAAAGATTCAGTTAAAAACGGCCAGGCTACAATAGTATCTTCTATAATATCTATAAGCGATGTTCTTTTGGATAGTACGATTATCGTAATTTATACGTTTTTGTTTTTAATATATAAAGAGCATTTTAAATTGTTTTTAGCTAAATTAATAAGCCAAGAAAATCATCCGGTTTTAAAAGACATTCTTTCGCAGATAAAAGTTTCTGTAAACAATTATATTGTTAGTTTAATTATTGAAATGATTGTTGTTTCCATATTAACCAGTTTAGGATTGTGGATTATTGGCATTAAATATTTTATATTGTTAGGACTTATAACTGGAATTTTAAACCTAATTCCTTATATCGGAATTTTAATTGCCGGAATCATTACCGTACTAGCATCATTAACTGGATCTGCAGATACTTCTGTTATTCTTGGAATCCTGATAGTAAATATAATTGTTCAACTTATTGATAATAATCTGCTTGTACCATTAATTATTAATTCTAAAGTTGAAATCAATGCGTTTGTTTCTATTATGGGAATTATTGTTGGCGGCGCTGCGGCAGGAATAGCCGGAATGTTCTTGGCCATTCCGCTTTTAGCAATTCTAAAAATTATATTTGATAGAATAGAATCACTTTCGCCTTGGGGATATCTCATGGGCAATCACGTACCTAGGAAATTTAAATGGAGAATAAGAAGGACTTCTGTTGAGCATTAAAAAACTTATTTTTTAAACCTATTATTTATTCCTATATTCATAAACAATAAAATTATTAGAAGTAAAATTACCGAATGTCTTTAAACAATAAAATAGTATTTTTTATTCTGTTATGCTTTTGCTTGCAAGGTGTATATGGACAAGTAGATCAAACTAAAAAAGAGCCAAAACCTCAAAAAGACAGTACTGAAATCTATAACAAAATCCGAAATTATTCTAAAAGAAATAAGTTTACGCAAACTATGCATAAACTATTTTTTAGATCGAGGAAACCAAAGAAAAAAGAAGAACTTTTGGTAAAAATAGACTCTACAAATTACGAAGGCAAAATTATTCGAAATATAAATATTATTACATTAGATCCGTTTGGTCATTCTGTTGCAGATACCACACAAGTACCCAAAAACTGGGGAGAACGAACAGGAAACAAGCTTCATTTAAAAACAAAAAAAATAGCGATTTATAATTTATTGTTATTCAAACGAAATACACCTTATAATACCTATAAGGTTTTAGAATCTGAGCGTTTGATTCGTTCCCAGCGTTATGTGACCGCCGTTCGAATCTCCAATCAATCTGTCGGAAAAGCATCTGATTCTGTAGATGTTACAATTAGAGTTTTAGATTCCTGGAGTACAATTCCGAGATTTTCTATTTCGAGTAATCAAGTTTCGATTGGTTTTAAAGAAAAAGACTTTTTTGGCTCTGGACAGCAGCTGGAATACCGTTTTACGAATCGATTTGATGATGGACGAAATGCTAATGAAGCAACCTATACCGTTCCGAATATCAAAAACACTTATATCAGTACCATTCTTCACTACAAAATGGATTTAGATAATAACTATATCAAAAGCATTGATGTAGAACGTGATTTCTACTCTCCTTTAACCAAATGGGCGGGCGGAGTTTATGTTGATGAATATTACAGACGAGATACGCTTCAAGCTCCAGATCTTTCTTATGCCTATCAGCCAATGAAATATACATCACAGGATGTTTGGGCGGGACGAGCTTTTAAAATGTTTAAAGACGATCATGATGCAATAACCAATCTTATTACAACTGCGAGATTTTTAAATGTCAATTACAGCGAATCGCCAACAGAAGTTTATGATCCAGATCATTTTTATTCAAGTGAGAAACTGATTCTAAGCGGTATCGGATTGAATACTCGAAAGTTTATCAAAGACAGTTATATCTTTAGAAATGGACAAACGGAAGACGTTCCTATAGGCAGAATATATGGAGTAACATTTGGCTATCAATACAAAAACACTTTTTGGCGGCCTTATGTCGGCGCACAATTTTCATTTGGAAATTACTATCGATTAGGATTTCTGAGTATGAATTTTGAGGCTGGAACTTTCTTTCATCAATCTAAAACCTACCGTACTGCTTTTTTATTTGAATCGAATTATTTTACAAAGTTGTACAGTATTGGGAACTGGAAATTAAGACAATTCGTAAATCCAAAATTTGTTTTTGGCATAAACCGTGACAATGTGATTGGTGACGAACTTAATATAAATGAACAAAATGGTTTAGCAGGATTTAATACTGCATTGTATGGGACTAGTAAAGCTGTTTTATCACTCCAAACCCAAACCTATTCTCCGCATGCATTATGGGGTTTTCGTTTAAATCCATTTTTTAATTACTCCATTGCCGTTTTAGGAAGTCCAGAAGTCGCAATGACTAAAAGCAAACCGTATTCTAAACTCACCCTAGGATTGTTGGTTAGTAATGACTATTTGGTTTTTAGTTCATTTCAGCTTTCAATTTCATATTATCCAAGTATTCCGCTTCAGGGCGATAATGTTTTCAAAACAAATACTTTTGAAACTACAGATTATGGACTCCAAAGCTTCGAACTTGCTAAACCAAGAGTTGTTGATTATAAATAATTTTATTTTTTTTCTAAATTTTTAAAAAAGTGTAAAGCAATTTATAATCAATAATTTAGCATAAAAATTTTCTAAAAACGACTCGTCGAAATGCATTTTTATCCGATAAAATACATTTGCTTTATTTTTTTGGCACAGTATATGAATATCTTTGAACAAGATTAACATTTAAAAAAATAAACAAAATGAAAACGATAAAATTAGCAATCGCCGGATTATTTCTAATGGTTGCAAATGCCACGCAAGCCCAAGTATCGATAAACGTTAACATAGGAAATCCTCCAGCTTGGGGTCCTGCAGGATATAGCGAAATGGAATATTACTATCTTCCAGATATTGAAGCTTACTATGATGTTCGTGCTGCCCAATTTATATATTTTGGAGGAGGAAGATGGGTTAGAACAACTTACCTGCCAAGACAATATAGAAACTATGATTTATATGGTGGTTATAAAGTAGTTTTAACCGATTATCATGGTAGAACTCCTTATACTTATTTTGATCGTCATAGAGTAAAATATTATAAAGGATATCATGGTGCTCCACAAAGACCATACAAACCAAGACCAGTTTATGGTTACAATGATCGTCGTCATGACCACAGAGATTACAAACATTATGACAAACACGATAAGCATCATGATAAACATGACAGACATGATGATCGTCACGACGACCATGATCACGGACGTGGAAGAAGATAATACTAAATCACTAGTTTTCAATACAAGAGAGTATCAAATAATATGATACTCTCTTTTTTTTGCTAATTTAACTTTGAACTTTTGTTAAATCTTTGTAATTTACATATAAATCACTGAAAAACAGTTAGTTTTAAAAAATTAACCATTGTTTAATGAGATTCTGACTTATATTTGCACCGAATTTTAAAAATCCAAAAAAGAAATTTATGAAAAAGAATGTTTATTTGCTTTCATTTTTAACAATGTCACTATTAATAGGCTGTGACAATAATGATGATAACAAAAACGATAACCAATCGTTGAATAACATTACTATTACTTCAGATCAAAATGCTTTAAATCAAAGGCTTGATTATACCAATTCTGGAGTAATTTCTATTGAAAACGGTTCTTTAACAGGAAAATCTGCTGACAACACTATTACAACTTTCCCTTTAGTTCAAATTGCTGAAGTAAAACCGCCAGTTGATGCTAACGGAAAAACATTACAAGCAAGTCACGTTACAGTGAACGGAAACTATGCTTATGTTTCTTATATCACAAGAGGCGATGTATATTCTGGAGCGATCGATGTAATTGATGTTTCAGATCCATATAAACCAAAATTAGTTACATCAGCTTTAATTCCAAATACTGATATTACATCTCTTACCTACTCTAATGGAAACTTAATTATTGGAGCAGCAAAAGATGTAGATAAAGACCCTTTGCTTGCAAACAATCCTGCAATAGTTTTTAATATGCCTTTAAGCTCTGGATTACTTACTGATAAAGTAACGACTAATTATTTAGAAAGCAGAGTTACAACAGATGTAGCAGCTAATTCTTCTAATTATTTTGCTGTAACTGGAGATAACGGAAGCTTGTTTAAAATGAGTACTTCTACTAAAGCAATTACTGGTAAAACTGCAATGTCAGATCTACGTTCTATTGCATTAACTTCTGATAAAGTCGTGACTTTGAGTGGAAATAAAGGAGTTAACATCTCTAATCAATCGACACTTGCTTTGCAAAAAAGCTTTACAACTTCTACAGATATAAGCGGTGCAAAAAGAACAATGGATATTGATGGAACAAAACTTTTGGTTTCTGAAGGTCCAAATGGTCTTGGCGTTTACGACATCAACAGCGGTTCTAAGTTACAAACAATTGGAATTACTACTGCTGGTGAAGATAATGTTACAAATGCTGTTTCTGTAAACGACGGATATGCATTTCTTGCAAATGGTGCTTTAGGCCTTAATGTTTATCAATCAGGAACTCAATTAAGTTTATTAGGTTCTGTAGGAATTGCAGGTTCTTCAAACTACGTAAAATCAAGCGGAAACTATATTTACGTTGCCAGCGGAACAGGCGGTTTGAAAATCATTAAGATGGAAAAACCGAACACTACATTTGCCAGTTGTTCTTCATACGGAATTTATAATCAAGGCAGAGATTTGATTTTAAACTCCAATGAAATTAAATCTTACCAAGGTGCAACAGCTATTAATTCGGCAATTGTAAATTCTGGTGCAGTTTTAACACATTGCGGCGCTATAACTGTTTTAAGTAACTTAACTTTAAACACCAATGGTACTTTTAATATGAGAGGAAGTTTGTCTCAAGGTAAATATCTACAGTCAACAGAGCTTATCATAAATAATAATGCAGTATTACAAATTGAAGGTTCGGTTGTAATTTGGGGAGATTTAAGATTAAACAGCGGTGCTAAAATTAATTTCATCGGAAACGATTCTTCTATTACAATCTACGGGAAAGTTACAAAAGGAAGTAATGTTACAATTACAGGAACTTACAAAGACACAGAAAACAAGTTGAAATAAACAATAGTTAAATTTCAAAACCTAAATATTTTGAAAGCTGCCAGAATTAATCTGGCAGCTTTTTTTATTTTAACTGCTTTAATTAAGGTACAATTATTGTGCGTTAACAATTCATTTAAATAATCTTCCATAAAATAATTAGTATTTTTGGGACAATTTCAGAAAACAACTAACTCATTACCATGCGAAAAATACAGATCCAAATCTTTCTTTTATTTTTTATAGGTTTTCAAACTTCATTTGCACAACAGCCACAAAAACCAAATTCGGTTGAAATTTACAATCAAATCAAAAAATTGAACTTTTTAGGCTCTGTATTATATGTAGCTGCACATCCTGATGACGAAAATACTCGAATGATTTCGTATTTGGCAAATGAGATGAATGCCAGAACTGGTTACTTATCGTTAACCCGCGGTGATGGAGGACAAAATTTAATTGGACCACAATTACGTGAATTATTAGGTGTTATAAGAACGCAAGAACTAATTGAAGCCAGAAAAATTGATGGCGGAGAACAGTTTTTCTCTCGTGCAAATGACTTTGGTTTTTCTAAAAATCCAGATGAGACTCTAGATATTTGGGACAAAGACAAAGTCTTAGCAGATGTGGTTTGGACAATCAGAAAATTTCAGCCGGATATTATTATCAATAGATTCGATCACCGTTCGCCAGGAACAACGCACGGTCATCATACATCCTCAGCAATGTTGAGTGTTGAAAGTTTTAAATTAACCAATGATCCAAAAGTTTACCCAGAACAATTGCAATATGTAACGCCGTGGCAGGTTAAAAGACAATTTTTTAATCCGTCTTGGTGGTTTTACGGAAGTCAGGAAAAATTTGATGCTGCTAATAAATCTAAATTTACCAAATTAGAAACTGGGGTTTATTATACTGGAATTGGGAAATCCAACCAAGAAATTGCAGCTTTAAGCAGAAGCCGCCACCAATCTCAAGGTTTTGGAAGCACAGGAGTTCGTGGCGAAGAAACCGAATATTTAGAACTTATTAACGGCGAAAACCCAAAAGAAAGAGATAATTTATTTGACGGAATTGACACAACTTGGAACCGAGTTAAAAACGGAAAACCAGTTGGTGACTTAATTACTTCGATTATTTCGAAATATGATTTTAGTAATCCATCTGCAAGTATTCCAGATTTAGTAAGAGCCTATTCTATGATCGAGGGTTTGGAAGATACACATTGGAAAACTATTAAATCTGCTGCTATAAAAAATATTATTGCATCATGCTCAGGATTATATCTTGAAGCGGTTTCAAATGAGCAGGAAGCAACTCCAGGAAGCACAATTAGATTGAGTCTTGAAGCTATTAACAGATGCAGTGTTGATATGCAATTGGCAAGTGTAACAACATTGCCGGACAATAAAACTACAGTTCAAAATAGTGTTTTGAAGAATAATAACGATCAGAGAATCAATCTTCAATTACAACTTCCGAACACTATTGAGTATACACAGCCTTATTGGTTAAAAGAAAAAGCAACTGTTGGAATGTACACAGTTTCCAATCAGGAAAATATTGGAATTCCAGACATCATCAGAAATGTAAAAGTTGTTTTTAATGTAAAAATAAACGGTGTAGAAATTCCGTTTGAACGAACTGTCGTTTACAAATATAATGACGGTGTAAAAGGTGAAATGTATAATTTTCTTGATATTGTACCAGAAGTTACAACCTCAATTTTAGAAAAAGTTTTGATTTTTAGAGATACTAAAAGCAAAATGATTCCTGTAAAAGTCCGCGCAGGAAAAGACGATGTAAAAGGAAATTTACAATTAGAATTGCCAAAAAGCTGGAATGTTTCTCCAAAAGAAATTCCGTTTGTTTTGGACAAAAAAGGAAACGAGCAAATATTTTATTTTGAAGTAACTCCTCCTGTTAACCCAGAAGAAGTTGTGGCAAAAAGCATTGCAGTTGTAGACAACAAACGTTTTGATAAAGATCAAACGATTATAGATTTTAGCCATATTACGAAACAAATGGTTTTAAAACCAGCAGAATCTAAATGCATTCGAATAGATTTGAAAACTTCTGGAGATGCAATTGCTTACATTATGGGAGCAGGCGACGAAGTTCCTGAAAGTTTAACTCAAATGGGATACAAAGTTTCTATTTTAAAACCAGAAGAAATTACGCCAGAAAAATTAGATTCCTTTAGTACTGTTATTACAGGAATTCGCGCCTACAATACAGTAAGTGCTTTGGCTAACAAACAAAATATACTTTTTAATTTTGTTAAAGGCGGTAAAAACATGATTGTTCAGTACAATACTAACGGAAAATTGGTGACCGATAAAATCGCACCTTATCCGTTAAAATTATCTAATGACCGTGTGACCGAAGAAAATGCAAAAATTACTTTTCTAGCTCCAAATCATCCAGTTTTGAATACGCCAAATAAAATTTCTTCAAAAGATTTTGAAGGCTGGACACAAGAACAAGGTTTGTATTATCCAAATGAATATGATCCTGCCTTTACTCCTATTATTTCGTCGCATGATAAAGGAGAATCTGCTAAAGATGGAGCTTTATTAGTAGCTCCGTACGGAAAAGGATATTATATTTACACAGGTTTGAGTTTCTTTAGGGAATTACCAGAAGGTGTTTCTGGAGCGTATCGATTATTATCGAATATTATTTCTCTAAAACAGCCTATTGAAGCTCCTAAACAAGACATAAAGCAATAATTATGGAAGCGAAAAAACAAAAAAAATGGAAAAAAAGCTACACCTATGTTTTGGTCGCTAATGCAATTTATATTGCTATTTTTTTCTTAATCATGCAATTATACTCATAACCTATGCAGCTATTTGACTGGATCGTACTTATCGTAACCTTATTATTTATTGTTGGATATGGTTCGTGGAAAACCAAAGGCAGTAAAAATGTTGAGGATTTCATTTTAGGAAACAATGAAACACCTTGGTATACTGTCGGACTTTCTGTTATGGCTACCCAAGCCAGCGCCATTACTTTTTTATCTACGCCTGGACAAGCGTATCACGATGGAATGGGCTTTGTGCAATTCTATTTTGGTCTGCCAATTGCCATGATTGTGATTTGTGTAACGTTTATTCCGCTATATCATAAAACCAAAGTTTATACCGCTTACGAATTTTTAGAAAGAAGATTTGACGTAAAAACTCGTTCTCTTGCCGCTATTTTATTCTTGGTTCAAAGAGGTTTAGGAACTGGTTTAACAATTTATGCACCGGCAATTATTTTGTCAGCGCTTTTAGGATGGAATTTAACCATAATGAACATTATCATTGGAGTTTTGGTTATTATCTATACTTTTTCTGGTGGAACAAAAGCCGTAAACGTGACACAGAAACAACAGATGTTTGTAATCATGTCTGGAATGTTTATCACTTTTTTCCTGATTCTGCATTATCTTCCAAACGATATGACTTTTAACAGTGCGCTACATATTGCAGGAGCAAATGACAAAATGAATATTGTTAATTTCTCCTTTGATCCCGAAGAAAAATATACTTTTTGGAGCGGTATTACCGGCGGTTTCTTTTTAGCACTCGCCTATTTTGGAACAGACCAATCACAGGTTGGACGTTATTTATCTGGAAAATCAGTTCGTGAAAGTCAGATGGGATTAATTATGAACGGACTTTTAAAAGTTCCGATGCAATTTTTTATTCTTCTAACAGGAGTAATGGTTTTTGTATTTTTTCAATTCAATCCAGTACCATTAAATTTTAATCCGAATAATAAAATTGCTATTGAAAAATCTGCATATAAAGGAGAATATCAGGCTTTAGAAAAAAAACTAGAAAAACTTTCTGAAGATAAAAAGGTAATCAACTTATTGTATATCGATCAGTTGAATCAAGATTATGATAATCCGATTTTGCGCAAAGAATTAGTTGCTTTATCTAATAAAGAAAAAGACCTTCGCGATAAAGCCAAAGAAATTATTTCAAGAGCCGACAGTAATTCTGAAACCAACGACAAGGATTATGTGTTCTTTCACTTTATCCTTCATTATTTACCAAAAGGTCTTATCGGATTGCTATTGGCCGTTATACTTTCCGCAGCAATGTCATCAACGGCTTCTGGACTAACAGCTTTGGCCTCTACAACCGCAATTGATATCTATAAGCGAAACGTCAGTGAGAAATCAGAAAAGCATTATTTGAATGCTACAAAGTTTTTTACACTTTTCTGGGGAGTTGTTGCCATACTTTTTGCCTGCGTTGGAACTTTGTTTGAAAATTTAATTCAGCTCGTAAATATTATCGGATCTATATTTTACGGAACGGTTTTAGGTATATTCTTAGTTGGTTTCTATTTACGAAAAGTTCAAGCAAAACCAATGTTTATCAGTGCGATTATCAGCCAGCTTACGATCTTTGTAATTTATTATTTTATGATTTACAGTCAGGAAAAACTAGGTTATTTATGGCTTAACTTTATTGGAGCAATTTTGACAATTGTAGTAGCGATAATATTGCAGTTTTTATTTTTTAAAGGGAAAATAGATTCAGAAATATTAGAAAGTTAATTTTAAATTTATTTTTTATGACAAAGCGTGAATTTTTATTTCATTTAAATGGAGCTAGTTTTGTTGCTCTTAAATTTGCTGAAAAGTTTGTCAAAAATAAATTAGTAACTGATTTTAAGTATAATTTAATACTTACAGTTGCAAGTAACATTGATGGCTCAAATAAATTCGACATATTTCCTGAAGATAATAACATAATAAAGTTAGATTTAACTGATAATGAGGTTGTAGATATATTATATAGAAATAACAAAATTCCAGTTTGGATCGACATTAGTGTTTTAAAATCTAGTAGAAAAACCACAACTTTTAATTTATTATGTTCAGGCAAATACACTGATGACAAGAATGAATACTATTATAACTATAATGGCTCTGGTCCATTTGGAGTTAAAGGTCCTAACTTTCCAATAAATTATAAAGAAGGAAAAAAATTTAGATTGTAAAAATTAATAAATCTGCCTACAAATAATCCTACTGCCCTAGCCCTGATGGAAGTGGCATCCTTTTGTGCCGGGGTTCGGCACAAAAGATATAGCGGACAGCAGGAAACAGCTTCAAAAAATATACTTCAATATTAAAAAATTGTAAGTAAAAGTGCTATTTTAGTTCTTCCAAATAATCTTAAAAGATTAACCAAAAACAACCATAAACCAAAGAACTATAAATGAAAATTTCTGACGATTTAGAAAAACTGCTCCCATTCGGTTACCTTTTCCTAATTTTAATGGGAATCCTAAAAGACAGTATTTATTATTATCAATTTGGAATCAATATTTTAAGATACTCCACAATTATGGATGTGTTAATTAGTCCAATTGCTGAGTTTACTTCAAATCCAATTATTCTAGCTACGATTATTCTAATGTTTATAGCACATTTTTATCTGCCTGCATATTTAGCTAAGAATAAAGACAAAGCATTTATAAAAAAAACTTTTGAGTTAAAATCGACAGATGAACTATCTGCAGAAGAAACTAAAAGCTATTACAACGGTATTGCTATAAAATCTCTTGCAATAATCTTATTGTCATTCTTTTTAGGTTACGGACTTGCAGGTGGTTATTTTGGCAAAGAAAAGCTGAAAAACAACAAATTAGAATATAGTTATCAATTGGATTTTAATGAAGGTGAATCTAAAAATGTATCTTTAATTGGTAATAACAGTTTGTACTATTTTTATTTTGTCAAAGGAGATAAAACTATAAAAATTACACCTTTGGCATCAATAAAAAACATACAACTGATTCAAAACAAAATGATTAATTAAAAAAATCTTCTTTTTTAATTTCTCCAAAAAAACATCATTTATGAAAGATCTAAAAAAATACAGCAATAAAATGAAGGCTGCTTTTATTCTATTAATAGTGATGTTAATCATTTTATTAGGAAACTTTAATACGCTTCGAAATTCTAAAAACGTAAATGATAATATCAATGCGATTTATAAAGATCGATTGGTTGTTGCACATTATATTTTTCAATATTCTAAAGAACTTCATTTTATAAAAGCTGAAGCTGAAAAACTAAATTTAAACGACACTATAAAGAAGAGAGAAATCAATCACACTTTAGACATTATTCATAACATAGATGATTTGTATGCTAAAACGGTTTTGACCAATAAAGAAAAAAAGCATTTTGATATGTTTTTGCAGTCTTGCAAAGAAATAAACAAACAAGTAGAAAATAAAAATTGGAACGAAATTGCCAATTCTAGTGCAAAAGCACTAAAAACATTAGAATCATTATCGCAGATTCAAATTGAAGAAGGAAAAGCTAAACTGGCTGCTGCTAATGCGATGTACAGTAAAAACAATAGTCTTGGCCAGCTTCAAATTGCGCTTCTAATTATTCTGGGCGGAATTACCTTTTATCTTTTGATCAAGAAAATAAAGAAAACCATTAAAATTCCTGAACCACCGAGTTTGAATTAAATTTTAAACACCAATTTTTATCCCGAAACTTCGGCACTAAATTCCAAAAGAATGAGGTCTTATAACGCAATCATTATAGTTAACCGCAAAGTTCGCAAGGTTTTTTGGCACACAAAGTTCGCTAGAAAAGAAATGTTCGTAAAGCTGTGAATAAACTTTGTGTAAATCTTTGCGTGCTTTGTGGTTAAAAAACAAATAAAAAAAATTCCAAAACCCGAAAGCTTTGGAATTTGGAATTTTATATTTGAGATTTATAATTTGCAAAAATTATTATCTGCTCCACTCAGCGATACTGTCTTTATTCAATTTTACGTAATCGGCATTATTTGCTGCTTCTGCAGATGCCAATGACGCTTTTGCAGTTTCAATTGCTCCTTTTTTATCTCCTTGTTTTGCTTGAATCTGTGATTTTAGTCTCGTTACATAGTATGGTTTGTCTGTACTCATATCAAGAGCTTTGTCTACGTAAGTTCTTGCAGTTTCAATGTTTCCATTTGATTGAAATAAATATTGAGATGCTGCATAATAATCATTCCAAGTTGGACCTGCTAAAGTTTTTTCAATACTTGCCACAGCAGTTTTAGCGGTTGGAACTTCAAATTTTAAAGCAACATGAGAGTTTTCCCAAGACATTTCTAAATAACCAAAATTTGGATCTAAACCATTAATTCCAATTGTAAATGTCTCAACTGGTGTTGGTAATGCATCTTCTTTTATAGTAGTTTTTAAAGCAACATAAGCATCACTCCAGTTTTCTGGTAATCCCCAGTTATCTGTAGAAAGATAAAAAATAACGTCCCAGCTTTCAATTCTTGGAACTGTATAAATTGCATATTTCCCTTTCTTTAAAGTTTTTCCATCAATTACCACATCGTCACTGAAGTTGATGATCGTATTTTCATTAGCTCCAGTTCTCCATAGTTTCCCAAACGGAACTAAATTCCCGAAAACCGCTCTTCCTCTTGCTCCTGGTCTTGAATAAGTAACTTCAACATCAGTTAAACCAACAGTTTGTTTGATATATCCTTTTGGACTTGCTTGTGGAGTTTTTACTTGTGCTTCTGATGCTAATGGTGCTAAGATCAGGGCTAATGCAATAAGTAGTTTTTTCATTCTTATGATTTTTTTGTTTTGTTCAAATTTACAAATTCAATAAGGGAACAAATGTTAAATTTTATATAATTCAAGACTTTAACTGTGATATTTTTTCAGCATTTAATTCGTTAAAATGATCTATAACTAAATCTGCTTCTTTTAAATCCTGCAGGTTAGAATGCTCACTTTTATATCCCACACAAAATATTCCAGCTGCTTTCGCCGCTTTTACTCCGTTTGTGCTGTCTTCAATTATAATACAATCTTCTTTTGGTGCAAGAGAAAGAGAAGCAGCATGAAGAAATATCGCCGGATTTGGCTTTGACTTCGGAAAATCTTCACCACTCACAATATGTGTAAAATACTGATGCAGATTGAACCTCGTAAAAACACGATCGATGGTTACTTTTGATGCAGAAGAAGCTAAAATTAATTGTATTCCGTTATTGTACAAATCTTTAATTAAATCTTCAACACCATCCAAAAGATAGAGATCTTCTTTAGTATCAAATGCGTCATTAAAAATATTACGTTTTCTCTGAATCAAATCTTCCACTTCCTGCTCTACAGATGGGAAATAACTCTTCAAAGTTTGAAATGTATTTCTAGTAGAGAATCCTGTAAAAGAAGTGTACATCTCTTCAGGTACTTCTATATTTAATTCCGAAAATTGTAGATAATAAGCATAACGGTGAACAGGCTCTGTATCTACAATTACGCCATCCATGTCGAAAATTACTGTTTTAATCATTTTTTTAAGATTCTGAGGTTCTGAGGGACTAAGGTTCTAAGGCTTTTTTTTACTGAAAACTGCGACTATGACTGATTACTTTTTCAGAAGATGTCTAATTACCGTTTCAGCAGCGTGCAGACCAAATAATCCTGGCATATAACTGTTTGTTCCGTAAAAGGACTTTTTAAAGTTTTTTCCGTCGGTTAATTTTAAACTTTTTTCATCTTGAATTTCAGAAGAAAAAACCACTTTTAATTTATTTATTTTTGCTTCTTTCAAACGCTTACGAATTGTTTTAGAAAAGTAGCAGTTTATTGTTTTAGAAATATCGGTTACTTTTACTTTAGAAGCCAGCATTTTACCGCCAGCACCCATACTGCTAATTATTTTTACTCTTTTTCTTTTCGCAGCAATAATCAAATTCAATTTTGGAGTAATACTGTCAATACAATCTAAAACATAATCAAATTCTGGAGAAACAATTTCAAAAGCACGTTCTGGAGAAAGAAATTCCTGTACACGTGTCAAATTTAATTCTGGGTTTATATCCATCAATCGATCGCCTACAATTTTAATTTTTGGCTGACCAACTGTAGAATGTAACGCTGGTAACTGACGATTTATATTGGTAATATCCACAACATCTCCATCTACAATTGTCATATTTCCTACTCCCGCTCTTGCTAAAAACTCAGCTGCAAAAGATCCAACTCCTCCTAATCCAACTACTAATACATTTGAATTCTGTAAATTACTTAATCCTTCTTTTGTAAATAAAAGCTCAGCTCTTTCTGTCCACTCTGCCATATACTCTATTATTGTTTTTTTTTGTTTGTTTATTTATTTTGTTTCAAGTTTCAGGTTTCAAATCTGTCAGGCTGAGCGAAGTCAAAGCCCGATTTCTTATTGTTATAAACTTAAACTTTACTCAGGACGAAAAATCACATTCAACTTTTCACATTTAACTTCTCACATCTCACTATTCCCTATCCAAAGACACTTTTATAATTACTTGAAATAATACTTTTTAATTCTTTTAATTCTAGTTTTTTATATTCTGATGCTAATTGATAAACTTGCTGAATTGTTTCCTCCATCGTATCGGTTTCTAAAAAGAATCTGTCGTTTGGAACGCTTTGAAAAACAGCTTTTAAATCTGGATTTTTCAATAAATATTTTCCAAAAGAAAGATAAAATCCTGCCGTAATTAATTGTTCGGCAACCTGTTTGTTTTTCGAAAATCCGTGAATAATCATCGGAACTGTAATTTTCAATCTTTTCCTAATTTCAATTACTTCTTGAAAAGCTGCGACACAATGTATTACAACTGGTTTTTTGAATTTTTCTGCTAATGCTAATTGTTGTTCAAAAACTGAAATTTGTAAATCCAGCGGAATATCAATTCTTTTATCTAAACCGCACTCTCCTATTGCCAGACAATTTTCGGTTTGCAATTTTTCTTCTATAATTTTCAAATCGGCATCAATGCGATTTTCTTCAATATACCACGGATGAATTCCCATCGAATAAAATGCAATTGAAGCATCAAACTCTTTCGGATATTGGTTAACCAATTCTAAAACATCTGCCTGATTGGTAAATTGATGGGTATGAAAATTAAAATATTCCATTAATGAAAGGTTTTAACACCCGCTTTAACTTCAATTTTCAAATCATTTTCCTGCGGAACTAGTGGACAAGAATACTCGTAGTTATAAGCACAATACGGATTATAAGCTTTATTGAAATCGACTGCGATTGTATTCCCTTTCGGAATTTCAAGATCTATGTAACGGCCGCCGATATAACTCTGTTTTCCAGAAGTTAAATCTGAAAAAGGTAAAAACAAATGATTTTTGTATTTCTCCTGTACTATAAGTTCTAAATTTTGGTAAACGTTCAATTTGAAATCTTTACCTTTTATTTTAAAATATAAAGTACCGTATTTAATATATTTTGAAGTATATTTTCCCGACTCTTTCATTTCAAAAACTTTTCCTCCTTTAGCTTTTACTAGAGTAGCATTTACAAAAAAAGTCTCGTTTACCGGATAAAATTCTAAGCTTTTAAAAGTTTTTAAATCTTTAGTCATTAACGGACTAGTCTTAGGATCAGCAAATTCTGAGTTCAATTTCTTTTGAAATTTTTCTACTTCACTTTTACTAAACTTTTTTTGGCCATAGCCAAAAGTAAAAACCAACAATAAAACTAGGGCGTTTAATGTTTTCATCTTAGAAATTTTCTGCAAAAATAGTTCAAAAGTAACAAAACAACAACCACTTAACGCGACAAAGTTTCCTAACTTTGTGACGATAATCTATCAAACAAAATGCTTAAAACCGCTTTTACCCATTACATCAACAATTTTAGAGGATTTACAAGAGAAATTTGGATTCTTGCCATCATCACATTTATCAATCGTGCCGGAACAATGGTACTTCCTTTTTTGTCCAAATATTTAAAAGAAGATCTTCATTTCAGTTATAATCAAGTCGGATGGATTATGGTTGCGTTTGGCTTTGGTTCTATGCTGGGTTCGTGGCTTGGAGGTAAACTTTCAGATAAAATAGGCTTCTATAAAATCATGATATTCAGTTTATTTACAAGCGGTGTTTCTTTATTCTTTGTTCAATATATCACTACTTTTTGGGCTCTTTGCGTTGCCATGTTTTTATTAATGACAATTGCTGACATGTTCAGGCCGGCGATGTTTGTTTCTTTGGGAGCTTATGCCAAACCAGAAAATAGAACACGTGCCCTAACGCTTGTGCGTCTTGCTGTAAATTTAGGTTTTGCTGCAGGACCTGCACTTGGAGGTCTAATTATTATGGGAATGGGCTATTCTGGTCTTTTCTGGGTTGACGGCGCTTCTTGCATTATTTCGATTTCGATTTTTGCTTTATTAGTAAAAGAAAAGAAAAAAGTAGTTCACGATGATAAGACTGAAAGCGCTGTTGAAACTAAATCTGTTTTTCATGATAAAATTTTCTGGGTTTTCTTATTTGTGAGTTTTATCACTGCAATGATATTCTTTCAGCTTTTTACCACTTTACCTTTATATCATAATGAAAAATTTGGCTTAAGCGAATTTCAAACTGGATTATTAATGACACTCAACGGACTTTTGATTTTCTCTTTAGAAATGCCTACGGTTGGATTTTTAGAACGAAAAGCTTTTCCTAAAATCAGAATTATCATTGTTGGTTCTTTTATAATGGCTCTGAGTTTCTTTATACTTCTTATCAATTTCTGGGCAGGCATATTAGTAGTCAGTATGGTCTGTATTTCTATTGGAGAAGTTTTAACTTTTCCTTTTTCGAATGCCTTTGCTTTGAGCAGAGCACCACGCGGACAAGAAGGTCGCTACATGGCTCTATATACTATGAGTTTTAGTCTTGCTCATATTATTAGTTCAAAAGTCGGGTTTGAGATTATCACAAGATTAGGATACCAAATCAACTGGCTATTTATGGCTTTTATTGGCGTAATCGCAACTGGATGTTGTATCTGGATTAAAAATGCTCTTGTTACAGAAAAAGTGACACAATAAATTTTTAACTTATTAATCCATTTAAATTCAATTAATTACCATTAAATTTGAATCATATTTCTGTGCTCAAAACCGAATTCAACTTAATTTTTAGTTAAATAACTATTTTTATAGTTGTGTAACTAAAAAAATAGTTGTAGGTTTGAATTAAAATTAGAGATGATGCAGAAGTTAACAAACAAAGAAGAAGAAATTATGATGATTTTATGGAAGCTGAAAAAAGCTTTTGTAAAAGAAATCCAAGCAGAAATTACTGAAGACCAGCCGCACTACAATACGTTATCTACTATTGTACGCAATTTGGAAGAGAAAGGATATGTTGGGCACAATGCCTTTGGAAATACGCATCAATACTTTCCTATTGTTGCAATTGAAGATTACAGAAAAGGATTTATGAAAACGGCAATTGATAATTACTTTAATAGTTCTTATAAAAGCATGGTTTCCTTTTTTGCTAAAGAAGAAAAAATTTCAGCCGATGAATTGCGAGAAATTTTATCAATGATTGAAAATAAAAACGAAGAAAAATAATCTTGCTTATGGAAGCACTTCTTATTTATATCGCCAAATCAAGCAGTTTAATACTTTTTTTCTATTGCGTTTATTATTTTTTGCTGCGCAAAGAAACATTCTTTAACAGCAACAGATGGTTTTTATTGTCTGGTTTAATAATTGGAGCAATTTTGCCATTATTAAGTTATACAAAAGTGATATGGATTGAGGCTGCTCCAGCTTTAGGCACTACCATTCAATCATCATTAATTGAAATTCCCGAAAGAGAAGCTTCTAATTTTAATTGGAGTTATATTATCATGTCTTTATATGGAATTGGCTTTTTAGTTTTTATTATAAAATTTGCAATTGATTTTTATAGTCTCAATTCTATTATCAAAGGAAAAAAAATACAACAGCAAGCTGATTTTAAATTCATTGATGTTAATGAAAATATAGCGCCTTTCTCCTATTTTGAATATATTGTATACAACTCATCACTGTACACCTCTTCTGAATTGGAGAATATCATCGAGCATGAAAAAGTACACAGCGACCAAAATCATACTGTAGATGTATTAATTTCTAGATTATTCAGTATTATTTTTTGGTTTAATCCAATTGTCTGGCTTTATAAGAAAGCGATCACGCAAAACCTTGAATTTATTGCTGACAACGAGGCTGCTAAAAAATTACAAGACAAAAAATCTTACCAATACACGCTTTTAAAAATAACAACACACGAAAATTGTGTTGCAATCACCAATCATTTTTATCAATCATTAATCAAAAAACGAATTGTCATGTTAAACAAAAATCAATCAAAAAAGAAGAATTCCTGGAAGTATTACACAGTAATTCCAGCTCTTGCGGCATTTGTTTTATTATTTCAAATTGAAGTAATTGCAAAAGAAAAACCTCAGGCAAAAAAAGAAATTTCGGAAACAACCAAGTCTGTAGACGTGTATAAAATTAAAAGAAACTCTACAGATGCGGAATTAAAAGAAATTAAGGCGAAATTAAAATCAATTCATAATATTGATTTTGAAGTTTCAGAAATAAAAAGAGATGCTAAAAACAATCTAACTTCAATAAAAGTAAATGTTACAAGAGGCGAACAGCAAGCTCAATCAATTCAAATAGGAGATCAAATTATAAAAGATTTTGGAGTACTTGTTATAACAGACAAAGATGGAAACAAAACAATTGGTATCCAAACCTTTGATGATCCAAAAGATTCCAAAACCGCTAAAGAACCTAAAGTTGGAGTTAGCAAAAGCATAAGCACCATAACTTCTGATAACTCAGATGATTATAAAACAAATTCAGTAATTACAATTAATAAAAACCAAAATACTAAATCAGATAACAATGTTAACACTTATTCTTTTACTAGTACAAAAACTAATACTGATACTAACACAAATATTAACGGTGTTGTAACTATAAATAATGACAAAAATGTTGTCACTAAAGTAATTACTAACGGGGGCTCAACAATTGCTATTTCAAATTCTGCTAAAAGTGCTACTAAACTAGATGGCCAACTCGTGATTGTTGATGGAGAAGAAATGCCAAGTAATTTTGATATTGATTCTATAAAAGCTAAAGATATCGAATCTGTAAGTATTTATAAAGGATCACAAGCTGTAGCTAAATACGGTAATCGCGCTGCAAATGGGGTTATTGAAATTGAAACTAAAAAATAAAAAACTTTTATAAAAAAGAAAATGCAAAAACTAACCAATAAAGAAGAAGAAATCATGCATATTTTATGGAAGCTGAAAAAGGCTTTTGTAAAAGAAATTCAAGCAGAGATTTTAGAAGATCAGCCGCATTACAATACTTTGTCTACTATTGTTCGTAATCTGGAAGAGAAAGGTTATGTTGCGCACAATGCTTTTGGAAACACGCATCAATATTTTCCAATTGTAAGTATCGAAGATTACCGAAAAGGTTTTATGAGTACTGCTATTGACAATTATTTTAATAGTTCGTACAAAAGCATGGTTTCATTTTTTGCTAAGGAAGAAAAAATTTCTGCAGCCGAATTACGAGAAATATTAGATATGATCGAAAATCCAAAAGAAGGTAAATAATCAAAATACTATGGAAGCACTTTTCATTTTTATCCTGAAATCGAGCGGATTGTTGGCAATGTTTTACTTTGCTTACATCTTTTTACTTCGCAAAGAAACTTTTTTCAATAGCAGCCGCTGGTTTTTAATAGCGGGATTAATTACTTCTGTAATTCTGCCTTTTGTAGTTTATACCAAAGTTATCTGGATCGAAAAACCAGCTGTGCAAATTATCAACAAAAGAGTGGTTGAGAATTTTTCTACTGCTAATACTTATAGCGCTAGTACTGCTTCTTACGAACCCAAATACAACCCTGCAGCCTTGGTTGAAGAAGAGCCGATTGAAATTAATTGGGATTTAGTCTTAATAGCAATTTATAGTTTAGGATTAACTGCTTTCTTGTTCAAATTTGGGTTTGACATTTATAGTTTGAACTCAGTTTTAAAAGGAAAAAAAATACAACAGCAGGAAGATTTTAAATTTATTGACGTAAATGAAAACATAGCTCCTTTCTCCTATTTCGATTATATTGTGTATAACTCATCACTATACACTCCGACAGAATTAGAAAGTATTTTGGAACACGAAAAAGTGCACAGCGACCAAAATCATACTATTGATGTTTTGATATCTAGAATCTTCTGCATCTTATTTTGGTTTAATCCAATTGTGTGGCTTTATAAAAAAGCTATTTTACAAAATCTTGAATTCATTGCCGACAGAGAGGCTTCTAAAAAAATAAACGACAAAAAAGCGTATCAATACACGCTTTTAAAAATCACAACGCATGAAACCTGCGTTGCAATCACCAATCATTTTTATCAATCATTAATCAAAAAACGAATTGTCATGTTAAACAAAAATCAATCAAGCAAAAAGAATTACTGGAAATATTATGCTGTAATTCCCGCTCTTGGAGCTTTTGTCCTTTTATTTCAAATAGAAACAATCGCACAGGAAAAGAAACAAAACGGATTGCCGTCTATTTCAAAAGACACTATTAAATCAAGCGATGAAACTTTTAAAATCACAAAAAACACAACAGATCAGGAATTAAAGGATTTACCAGGAAAATTAAAAGCAAATCATAATATTGATATTGAAATTTCAGACGTTAAAAGAAATACCAAAAAGGAATTAACTGCTATTCAAATTAAAGTAAAATCAGAATCGGGCAAGAAACAAACTATTGTAATCGACGGTGATGAAGCTATAAAAGACTGTGAATTTGCAATTGGAACTGACGAAGATGGCACAAAATCTATAGTTATTAATACAGACGAAAACTTCTCTGTTCCTGTTATGATGAGAAATGAAAAAGTTATCGTTCGTCACTACGGAGATTCAGACATTACACCTCCTACACCACCAACACCGCCAGTTTTTCCTTCAGGACCAATGCCAGCTGCACCTGCATTAGATATGTCTAAAATGCCAAAACCTCCAGTTGCTCCAAAAAACATGAACGATAAAGTTGCTGTAAGTAAGTTTGAAAAACAAATGGAAGCTTTTGAAAAACAAATGAAAATTATTGAGCCTCAATTGGAAGCGTATGAAAAACAAGTTGAAGCATTAATGTCTCAAAGAGAAGCGATTTACGAAAAAGAAATGGCTAAGTACGAGGTAGCAATGGAAAAGTTCCACGCAAACATGGAAAAATTTAATTACGACTTTAAGTTTAAATTTGAAAATGATGCAGAATATGGCAACACAAAACAATATGAGCAAGACATGAAACAGTTGGAGCTTGATATGAAACAGCATGAAAAAGACATGAAACAACATGCGAAAGATATGAAGCAGCATGAAAAAAACATGAAACAGCACGAAAAAGATATGAAAGCTATGGAAAAAGAAAATAAAAAAGCTTAATATACTTTGTTCATTTAGAAAAAACCAGTGCTAAAACACTGGTTTTTCTATTTCTAATATTAAATATTGCAAAATGAAAAAAAATCTTCTAACTCTTTTCTTGCTTTTTAGTCTTTCTATTATTGCTCAGCAAAATTTAGCCGATAAAGCCATTTTTAAAGCTATGGATAAGACAGCATCAATATTATTAGAAAAATCAAAAACTAATTCAATCTCAATTGGTGTTGTCAATAATGGAAAAACTTTTACCAGACATTATGGAGAAATTGATAAAAACAAAGAAAACAAAGCTGATAATAACACTGTTTTTGAAATTGCATCGATCACTAAATTATTTACCGGTTTACTTACAGCTCAAGCTGTATTAGAGGGAAAACTAAATCTCAACAACGACATTAGAAAATATCTCACTGGGATTTATCCAAATTTAGAATATAACGGTACTCCAATTACGATTAAAGATTTAGTTTCTTTTAGAACTGGTTTTAACAGAGATCTTCCAGATACGGATGAATTAAGAAAAAATCGAAACGACAGCAGTTACTTGGCTTTTAAAAAGCTGGACGAATCTTACAGTCGTGATAAGTTCTTTGAAGATCTTAAAACCATTAAATTAGACACCTTGCCAGGAACTAAATTTAAATACAGTAACGGAAGTCTAAATTTGACAGCTCATATTTTAGAAAACGTCTATCACAAAGACTATGAAACACTTCTTAAAGAGAATATATTTTCAAAATTGGACATGAAATCAACTGGAATTAATTTAGATTCAGACATAGTTATTGCAAATGGTTACAATCTAAAAGGAGTATTAATGCCGAGAATTTCAGATAATCTTTGGGGCGCTGCTGGAAGGTTAAAAACTACTTTAGGTGACTTAACTAAATTTATTGCTTACGAACTAAATACAAAAAATAAAATTGTTCAGGAATCGCAGCGAAATCTCTTAAACAGTATCACAACTTGGAACGGCTATTTTTGGGATTATATTCAGGTAGATGAAAATGGTCAAAACTGCTGGAAACACGGTGGTGCATTTGGTACTCAAAACATGTTGATTGTTTATCCAGAAAGGAAACTTGGATTATCGATCATTGTAAATATAAGCGATGAAAATACAGCAAATGCATTAGGAGAAGCCATCATACGATTGTCAAATGATTTACTTAGTGCATACAAAAAACAAACTGGTATTTATGGATATAAAATAATTAATAACAATGTTGTTTTTAGTTATGAACATGATAAAAATTTAAACTCAAATCTTATTAAAAGTATATCGATTGCAGGTTCATTCAATAATTGGAACCCCAATGATAAAAACTATCAATTGATTCAAAAAAGCAAAAACACCTTTGAATTATCGATTCCAAAAGCTAATTTTGATAAAGACAAGACACATTTTTTTAAATTTGTAATTAATAAATCTGGTTGGATTGAAGCTCCTCAAAATGTAATAAACAGAGAAGCAGATGGCGATAAAAACTTAATTCTTAAAATTTAAAAATTACATAATTTGCACCTTAAAGACTTTGCTTTAAACCCAAAGTCTTTTTTTTATATCTTTGAAAAAACAAATCTACTATGTATAAATTCTTAGCTAAACTAAATAAAATACTATTGCCGAGTTTTACCAAACAAGGTTTGGATATTTCAAAAGCTAAAAAATGGCAAATGGCTATTATTGGTTATCGTGCATACGTAACTAAACGTGCACTAGATAATTAACTATTAGATCTTCGCTTATTACACAGAAAAAAATCTTTTTCTGTATTATCATCTATGAAAAATAAAGAAATAAACCTCCCTCCTGTTCCGGCAGTATTACTAGCAATTATTAGTGTACAGTGCGGTGCAGCAATTGCAAAAACACTTTTTCCTGCAATTGGAGCTGCGGGAACAGCATCGATACGTATTGGTGTTTCAGCATTAATTTTATTATTAGCTTACCGTCCCAACTTAAAAGCAATTACGGCAGATCAATGGAAAATTGTGATTCCTTATGGTTTATCTTTAGGCGCGATGAACCTTATTTTTTATTTTGCTATTGAAAGAATTCCAATCGGATTAGCTGTTACTTTAGAATTTGTTGGACCGCTTCTGCTTGCTATAGCAGGCTCAAAACGTTGGGTAGATTATTGCTGGGTTTTGCTTGCTGCAATAGGTATCTTATTAATTGCGCCTTGGACAAATGATCGTCTAGATCCTTTAGGTATTTTATGCGCGCTTTTGGCTGGAGCATTTTGGACTGCTTATATTGTATTAGGAGGAAAAATTTCAAAAATAATGAACGGCGGACAAGCCGTTTCTACAGGGATGCTATTTGCTGCAATTTTAATTTTACCATTCGGTTTTATAGAAAACGGATTGGCAAATCTAACTCCAAAACTCTTCGGAATGGGAGTTGCGCTTGCACTTTTATCTAGTGCTATTCCTTTTACTTTAGAAATGAAAGCCTTAGGTCAGCTTCCGCCGCGTACATTTAGTATTTTAATGAGTTTAGAACCTGCAGCAGCTTCTATTTGCGCTTTTATTTTTCTTCAGGAAAGTTTAAGTTTTTATGAAATTTTAGCAGTTGTTTGTGTTGTAATCGCATCTGCAGGAAGCACCTTGACTGCTAAAAAGTAATTTAAAAAAATCTCAAAAATTAAAATTCCAAATCCCAGTTTTAAACTTGGAATTTGGAATTTAGGATTTTGAAATTTAATTTATGTATTAATTTTTTGGAAGTAATACAGCATCTACAACATGAATTACACCATTTGATTGATTCACATCTGCAATTGTTACTTTAGCTTTATTTCCGTTTTCATCTGTGATATATAGATCTTTACCTTTCATCCAAGCAGTAAGAGTTCCACCGCTAACAGTTTTAATAGTTGCTTTTCCTTTTCCATCTTTAATTGCTTTTGCAATATCTGCCGAATTCCATTTCCCAGAAGCAACATGATAGGTCAAGATAGTTTGTAGTTTCTTTTTGTTTTCTGGTTTCAATAAAGTTTCGACAGTTCCTTTTGGTAATTTATTAAAAGCTTCGTTTGTTGGAGCAAAAACAGTAAATGGACCTTTGCCTTGTAAAGTCTCAACTAAATCAGCAGCTTTTACTGCTGCTACCAATGTCGTATGATCTTTTGAATTAACGGCATTTTCAATAATATTTTTATTTGGGTACATTGCTGCTCCACCTACCATTACTGTTTTTTGAGCAAAAGATGTAAATCCGAATGCTAAAGCAAAAACTGCTGAAGCTAAAAATTTTCTAGTTTTCATAATTATTTTTTTAAGTTATAATGACATTTACGGGGATATATTTCTTTTGGTTTTATGAAAAATGAAAATAATTTAAAATAACATTGATATATTCTCAAAATACACTGTGCAACAAGTAATTGATCGTAAAAAATTATTTTATTTTTTTTTATAATTAACAGAATTTCGAATCCTTTTTATTATTAAATTTAGATTCAAAACCTCTTTATTATGAAAAATCTGCCTCAAAAAGTAAGAAGTAAAAAACTAAGTTCTAGAGTTGATTTAACTGCAATGGTCAGCGTTTCTTTTTTGCTGATTATATTTTTTATGGTTGTTGGAGAGTTGTCAAAACCTAAAGTTGTAGATTTGAGTCTACCTGATAATGGAGATATTGTCTGCAGACCAATTGCTTGTGTGGACACTAATAGAATTTATACAATACTTTTAGATGATAAAGATAGAATTGTAACTTATTCAGGTTTACTACAAGATTCTTCAGTCAATCCAAAAGAAATTATTTATGGTCGAGATGGAATTCGAAAAGAATTATTCGGTAAAAAAAGAGCAATTCTCGAATACTCCACATCAATGGGTAAACCAAAAAATGGTCCAATTGTAATTATCAAACCAAGCAAAAAGTCTAATTTTAAAAATTTAGTTGATATTCTCGACGAAATGGCTATCGTTAAGATTGATACTTATGCAATTGTTCCTGAATTTACGCCAGAAGAAACCAAATTATTAGCATCAAATTAATAATTAAAAATTAAATTTCCAGCATGAAAAAGTCTGCCAAAATTAGTTAGACGAAGTAAGATATATATATCCTGCTTTTTCTTTCCAAATACCATTCGTAACCTCATAGCTTAGTGTATAAAAGTAAGTTCCATCTGGTAATATACTGGATTTTTTTACTGTAGCCCTGCCTTCAGAATATCCGTAGAAAAAATTATTATCTATTCCGTATCCGGTTGTTTCAAATACTTTTATTCCCCAGCGATTATAAATTTGAAGTCTATTGTTTGGAAAATTAGTGATTCCGTCAATTTGAAGAAAATCATTTTTTCCATCTTCATTTGCAGAAATAGCATTGTGAATGACAATTTCATCAGAGGAATTAGACAGAATTCGTCCAAGTGTAAAAATCCCATCACTATCAATAGTTGCTGTTACTGTTTTACCACTTTCATCGACAGCCGATGTATAATAGACCCATTTATTTGCAGTTTCATCCCATCTTACAATGGCTAATGTTGTTCCAGGATTACCATTAATAATTTCGTTGGGCGTTGTGGCTTCATTCCAGGACAAAGTAATTGCAATATCTACAGGATTCTGGTTGCTTTCAAAACTCCAATATTCAGGTAAATCAATAATTTGAATCAAAGGATCTTTCTGATTATGTGGGTGTAAAGCATTTGAATCTTTTAGATAATATCTGCTGCTAAAAAAATTGGTCGTTGCGTTACTCTGACTGATCGCCGAAGGTCTAAAAAAACCGCCGTCGCCTATAGGAAATTCAAATTGATTGTTTTTATTTCTTTCAACTAAACCAGCAACATAACTGTTATTACTTGTATTTTGATGCGTTGCATTTTCTTCAAATAAAAAATTTCCGGGCTGAGTCACATTATCTACAATTCCATAATAGAAATCAGAACTGCCAAATACAGTAATATCTCCAGATAATAAAAAGGCAGGCTGGGTAAAATTGTTTTCAAATCTGGCATTATACAATTCGCTTACTGATACTCCAGAAATGGTTTGAGCCGCAGCACTACCTTTAAAATATGTTAATCCTGTAGTCAAATTTGGAGAAAAAGTTACAAGCCCGTCATTATTAAAATTAGCATAGACATAGAAAGTTCCGTCATTAACAAAATCTCCTGTTGTTTTATTATCAAAAGATTCTATAGTAGACAAAATGGTATTTGAGCTCACTGTTAAACCACCAATATTTGAAGTTTGCGAGCTTATTTTACTAACATAGCATATTGATAGTACAAATAAATATATCATTATTTTACTCATAACTTCTTACTTTAATTTATTTACTATTACTTCTAAACGTTGTAAGCGTGTTTCAAGATCTGCTATTTTTTTATCTTGTTGCTCTATTATTACTTGTTGCTCTTGTACAGCTTTTACAAGCGGAACAACAAATTCTGAGTAACGAAGGCTGTAAAAATCTTTTTCGCTGGCTGGTTTAACAATTCCACTAAATTGATACCCAACAGAATTAGCTGCTGATTCTACTTCTTGAGCAATAAAACCAGATTGTAAATCGGTTGTTCCTGTTTTAAGATGATAAATAACGGGGCGAAGTTTATTTATGAAATTTAAACCAAAAGAACTTGTTTGTATCTCTTTTTTCAAACGTAAATCAGAAGGATTTGACCATGCTACCTGTCCTCCAATACTGGTCATAGCATCATTTCCTATCTGCACTGTATTATTTCCTCTACCTAAAGCTGCATAACCAATTACGACCTCATTATCAGCAGAATTGTTAAGTGCTCTTATCTGTGTACCAACATAAACACAATTATTAGCCCCATTTAAAATATCTGTTCCTGAAGCACCGAAATATCTTCCACTTTCAAATCCTATTGCAACATTTCCAGAACCAGAAACATTGTTGTATAAAGCGGTAGCTCCAATAGCTGTATTATTGTTCCCTCCAAAATTTTGGCTTAATGCAAAATCTCCCATTGCAGTATTAGAGTTTCCCGTACTATTATTATTACCAGCATTATTTCCTACCGCTGTATTATTGTTTCCTATTGCATTATTTCGCAAAGCTTGATGGCCATTAGCAACATTTGACTGCCCTGTAGTATTCCCAAACATAGCTTCCATACCCGTGACTACGTTATCACTTCCGGATGTATTTAAGTAAAGTGCATTAAGTCCTAAAGCTATGTTATTATTTCCGGTATTATTATTATTAAGAGAATAATCTCCAATTGCAGTATTATTGATTCCTGTTGTGTTTAATTCAAGGGCTGCAACACCAATAGCTTGATTTCTGGTTCCCGTGGTGTTTGCAGTTAGTGTGTTATAACCTATTGCAATATTATTGTTAACGGTACTATTTGCAAGAGAGTTATATCCGATAGCAATATTATAACTTCCAAAAATATTATTTGCTAATGCGTTGGAACCTAATGCTGTATTAAAATTTCCGCCATTATTTAAATTTAAACTTAAACTTCCTATTGCTACATTCGAAGTTCCTGTAGAAAGCGGATTTGCCCCAACTCCAAAAGAAGTATTATTTGTACTTAAAAGACCACTTTGGATGTTATTTCGTTTAAAAACTAAATCAACATTATCTGTTGTACCTAAAAAATTTGTGCCGGCAACTGTTTGCGCATTTCCTCTAATATCCCATTTTTGTTTTAATTCTGTTGCTAAATTTTCAATTGCTCCCTGCACATTTGTAGAAGGAACAGCAATTGTTGTTGACGATGCCGGAATAGCCGTACTAGGTGTTAATAAAGCAGTTTCAACAGGAGAATTAATAATATACGGAGTTGCTATTTCTCCATTACCAGTGACTGTAACATTAGTTCCAGCGGTTACCACAGATTTTAGGCCTGTTAAATCAAAAGGACTTACTGTTCCGTCTTCACTACTGTAACTTAATGTACTAGTCGCTGGATCATAAGACAATGAAGTTAAGGTTTCCTGGATATTTTCCTGTAAACCTTCTTCATTTAAATAATTAGCGATTATATTTCCAGTTAGTACTACTGGTGTTATTTTAGTGGTTGTTTCTCTTATGTCTACTGGTGTTCCTCCAGTTTCATTAGCATATTGTGCAATAATATTACCAGTTGCGACAACAGGAGTAATAGTTGTAACGGTTTCTGAATTTGTAACTAAAGCAGCCAGATCTATTACCGATGGAACTCCATTTTCCGGATTATAAGTCAGCGTCTGAGCCGTTGCATCGTATACTAAACTTGTCTGTGTTTCGGCGCCTTGGACGAGATTTAATAAATTAACTACCGTTGGTGTTCCATTTTCTGCGTTGTATGTTAATGTGTTTGCAGCAGCATCATAAACCAGACTTGTTAATGTTTCATTATTTTTGATTATGGTTGCCAGTTCTGTTACAACGGCAGGATTATTTAAAATTGTTGAAGCATTATTTGTAACATCGCCAACTACGTCAATCACAGTTACTGTATTATCTTCACTTGTATAGGTATGTTTGCCATCTGGAGCATTAACCAGAGTAGTAATTGTTTCTGAACCTTTTACAAGATCTGACAGATTTATTACCGCTGGAACTCCATTTTCCGGATTATAAGTCAGCGTCTGG